>Ga0209654_1000244_pt1 | contig 57047 bp, 52 predicted proteins | sample SaaInl1SG_22_DNA_FD_184646 | JGI IMG/M metagenome (GOLD analysis project Ga0209654, IMG submission 184646) | Marine microbial communities from expanding oxygen minimum zones in the Saanich Inlet - ESP_161SG_22_DNA (SPAdes) (version 2) | ecosystem: Environmental > Aquatic > Marine > Intertidal... | reverse complement strand
ATTGGCATGCAGATCGGCGTAATTCTCGGTTGGGAAGCGGGCTTCACGGTCAATAGACGGCGCGCGCTCGGCAAATTTCGCCTGTGCCAATGCCCGCGTTTCGGCGCATAGATTGGCCTCAAATTCGCTGAGTTTCCAATCAACAGGATCAAAGATCGGCGCATCGGGATGCAAATTCGTCATTTTCAAATCATCCATTACCTGCAAATCCTTGTTCGGTATCACGCCAAAAAGTGATCAGTTTTGTCCAGAAACGCTGTTGCGATAGCGTTTACTTGATTAGGCGATTCAGTATTAACCAAATGTCCGGCATGATCAATGATATGAAATGACGCATCAGGTAAATTGCCGGCCATCTTTTCCATCACCCGCGCGGGCGCATTATCATCGAGGCTACCGGCGATCAAACAGCATGGCAATGTTAACAAATGCTGGTCATCACGCCGGTTAAAGGTGACCAAAGTTGCTAGCACTTGGCGATAGGCATGCTGGTCAATCGCCGCCATCGCCTCGATCGCGCTGGCCCGCATCGCCGCATCACAATTCGGTCCGGTGATTGCGGGAATAGCGTCATTGGCCACATCCCGCATATCGCCGCCAGCCTCCAGCGGGGCCAGTCTGGCATGCAAAAAGGCTTGTTTGAAACTGTCATCGCGGCCCCCAAAGGCGGGAACCGTGGCGATTAGCACCAATGAGGCAATCCGGTCTGGATAGCGAATGGCGGTTTCTTGGGCAATCATCCCGCCAATTGACTGGCCAGCAAGATGCGCACGGGCAATACCTAGTGCGTCCATAAATGCAATAAGGGCATCGCTAAGGGCGGCAAAATCCATCGATTCCATCACCGCAGAACCGCCATAGCCGGGCATGTTCCACGCATATACAGAGCGCGCGCCAAGATTATCCAACTGGTCGGCAAAGCTGGTGTCATCACCGCCAATACCATGCAGGCAAATCACCGGCAATCCGTCTGTATCGCCCGCTATGCTGGCCCGATAGCTAATCCCGCCAGCAATTTGCCGTCCGGCGTCTTTTGGTGATTGGGTCATAGCAATCTCCTGTTAGCAGGGAACGCCGTTATTGACGACAAGCACACCATCAAGCGCAATCGAGCAATCCATCATCGGCAGATCGAAATGCCCTTCGGTAAAGCGGTTGGCAAATTCATTGGCGCCGGTTGAATAGAGGAAATTACCGGCAAGCGCGCGCAATTCCGTCCCGTTCAGATCATCCTTGTCATACATGCAGAGCGCCTCATATCTGGCCGCTGGATTAAGCCCCCAGCCAACATGACTGGTGGCATAGGCAAGCGGGTCATTAAAGCCAGCCAGATAGTGCGCCATCAACCGCCGGTCGGCACCGGTTCCGCTAAGGTCAGTAATGAAATCATCTTTGATCTCGGCCCGAACCGCGCTCTGGAAATAGGTTTTAAAAGTTAGATTGATATCGCCGGGGGCAAATACCAGAACGCCATTGATCGTTGCCGCCTTGGGGAAACTAACCACCAGACCACCCGGCCAATGGGCCAAAGTGCCGGGCCGATCGGTCCAGCCCCATACACCAACGCTCGCCGTGTCAGCCATATTGACGGTGAGATCCGTTCCCGCCTCGGAGGTCACATGCATGGTTTTGGCACCGCGGCACTGGGCCACCGCCTGTTTCACGATATCTTTCATCGCCGGATCCGGGGTTAGCCGCGCCAGAATATCGGGATGTTCATTCGAGATTGTCATGATTCGCGCACCGCTCTGCAAAATCGCCGGTGTTTGCGGCGCGTGCATCATGCCTTCAATGCTGAGGTCAATGATCAGATCAGCCTCGGCCAAACTTGCGGTCGCGGCATCCTCACCGGTCAACACATTGGTCGCGCCGGTAGAGCGAATGATCGGTGCGCATGAAGCCGGTTTTGTATCGAGCCGGAGTGAGGAGAATTTGACTCCCATCTGGCCCAGCGCTAATTCGGCCAACATCACATTGACCACCCGGCTATGTGATTCGCTCAAGATTACAACGCTCTCGTGCGATGCTGGTTTGCATAGGGTGAAAAGGGAGATGAAGGCGTCAAGCCAATGGCGTTGAATGGGTGTATCGAGCATTGCGGTTAAATGCCTTGATCCTTGGTGAAGGGGTTAAAGCAGACGATGGTGTTGGTGTCGCGTACCCCCGCAATTTTCTGGATGGTTTCGCAGACATAATGACCAATATCATCATCGTTATTTAGCCGGAACATGGTAAAGATGTCGTAATCGCCGGAGGTTGAAAACACCGTTGGTGCCTCTGGAAGATCAGCAAGCGCAGCGGCAACGTCATAGGTTGTGCCGATCTCACATTTGATGAAAACGATTAGATTACGCTTATCCATACTAACTCCTGATTGTCCCTGCTCACCCTTATTGGGTCATGCTGTCTTTGGCTATCCCAGATTAGAAGCCTATCCCAGATCAAGCTGGCTAGCAATTGTCGTCTGGTCGCTAGGAAAGGATCAATGGCATTGCCTCAAAGCCGCGAAAACGCACCCGTGTAGAGCGCCGTAACCCGCCGGCAATGCCAAGGTCTGGCCATCGTTTGAAAATTCCGGCAAGGGCGATTTGTCCCTCAATCCGGGCGATGCTATTGCCCGCGCAAACATGTACACCACCGGCAAAGGCCAGATGCAAATCCTCGGCACGGCCACTAATGTCACGATCCAGCCTAAAGTCATCCGGTGCCTCAAACACCGCCGGATCACGGTTTGCCGCGCCCATGCAAAGGGTAATCAAAGTGCCAGCCGGATAGGATTTGCCATCAATCGAAAAATCGGCAACTGCGCGGCGGTTGCCGAGCTGGTTTGGGCTTTCCATGCGCAAGATTTCCTCAATTGCGGCTGGCCATAACTCTGGTTGGGCATTCAGGCGGGCGACTATCTCTGGCATTTGGGATAATAGCCAGATCCCGCTGCATATCAGATTGGTGGTGGTTTCATGTCCCGCATTCAGGATGAAAATCGCATTTTGCAAAAGCTCATGTGGCAATAGATTGGCGTTTTGCGCACCACCATTTTCATCGCCAAAATCAGTCTCGCGGATTAACCGCGCCATGATGTCATTATCATCCTCGATACCGGCGGTGCGGCGGCGTTTAACCAGATGCGTCAGGTAATCGAGAAAATCCCGTGTGGCGGCCTCACCCTCGGCAAACATCTTGTCGTCAATTGCCGGTTCCAAAGCCGCCAATATCGCCAATGACCATGCCCGCAAGGGGCCGCGTTCATCGGCTGGGACGGCCAATAGATTGCCAATCACCTCCACCGGAATATTCTGGGAGAAATCAACCAGACCATCGGGTTCTGGATTATGGCCAAGATCATCCAGCAATCGGTCCACAAGCTGGGCCACGACAAGTTCCATCCCGCCAACCGCGCGCGGTGATAGGGCGCCAGCAATGGCTTTGCGCACGCGGGTATGCAGCGGCGCATCGTTGAAAACCAGCGAGGTTGTGTGATGTTGGTATAATAGGCCATCACCAAATTTCGGGCCAAACTCGATCTTTTTATTGGATGAGAAAACCTGTCGGTCTTTGTAAATCCGCAACAAATCGGCATGGCGGGTGAGAAATAATCCGCCACCCGGCAATTCGTAAACCGGCGTTTCGCGGCGTAATCTCTCATAATGTATATATGGATTGTCGTTGAAATCTGGCGGCAGATTGCGAAGGTCAAACCATTGCTCATTCATGCTTTGGGTCACATCCGCCTCACATCTACTTTACCAAAACTTGTATCGAGCCTAATGGCACCCTACTGGCCTTGGAACTTTGCTTTTCGCTTTTCCAAAAAGGCGCTAACCCCTTCGCGGTAATCGGCACTGGAGCCCGCAATCGATTGTAATTTTGCCTCCAGATCCAATTGCTCTGCCAGAGTATTGCCCATTGAGGCATTCAGCGCCGCCTTGCTCAATCCAAGCCCTATCGTTGGACCATTGGCGAGTTGCTGGCCAAGCGTTTTTGCCGCATCACCAAATTCATCATCGGGATAACAGGCCCATATCATCCCCCATTCGGCGGCGGTTTCGGCCGGTAGCGGCATGCCGGTCATGGCCAATCCCTTGGCCCGCGCCATGCCGATCAAACGCGGCAATATCCATGACCCACCCGCATCCGGAGTGAGGCCAATTTTCACAAAAGCCTGAATGAACGAGGCGCTGGTGGTGGCAATAACAATATCACAGGCAAGCGCGATATTGACCCCGGCCCCCGCCGCAACACCATTGACCGCGGCGATCACCGGTTTGTTCATATCGGTGATTACCTGAATGGTCGGGTTGTAATAGGTACGCAAAGTGTCGCCAAGATCGGGAATTTGATCCATCTTTGATGGGTCGCGATCGCCCAGATCCTGTCCCACACAAAATCCGCGACCAGTGCCGGTTAGCATTACCGCACGGCAATTATCATCGTTGCTGGCACTTTCTAATGCCGCCCTTAAATCCAGATGCGCGGCGGCATTAAGAGCGTTTAGACGGGCGGGGCGGTTGATCCGAATAATCGTCAAATGGCCATCAATCTCGGTTACGATCTCTGTACCGATTGCTGGTTCCTCGGGCGATGGATTGCTTTTTTCAGTCATTTGCCGGCCTCTCGCCTGATGTCATGTGGGCTGGTGAATAGAGTAACAAAGCCTAAATCCACCGGCCCCCGCTTGACCAGATATTTTTCACCTTAATTCTTGCATTAACTGACCGGTCGGTCAATAATAGGAAATCGCATTGTGGGTAAAAGCGCCCCAAGCGATGATTGGGTTCCCACCAGCGGCAAAGAGGCGGTGATGAGTGATCTGAATGTAGCCAGCTTTGCGGCTGGTAAATGGATAGGCCCCGGCGATATGGCGGCGCCGCTTTATAACGCCTATAACGGCGCGCAAATTGGCCGCGCTGGCGGGGCGGTGCTTGATGTGGCGGCAATGCGCGATTACGCGATTGCCAAGGGCGGCCCTGCATTGCGGGCGATGACGTTCCATGATCGGGCGCGGATGCTAAAGGCATTGGCGCAATATCTAAATGATCATAAGGCCGATCTGTACGAATTATCCTACATGACGGGGGCGACCAAGGCCGATAGCTGGATTGATATCGATGGCGGCATAGGCACGATGTTTGTTTTTGCCTCTAAGGGGCGCCGCGAAATGCCGGATGCGCATGTTTATCTCGATGGCGATATCGAGGCATTATCGCGTAAGGGCAGTTTTGTGGGCCAGCATATCTGCACCCCCATGCACGGTGTGGCACTGCATATCAACGCGTTCAATTTTCCGGTCTGGGGCATGCTAGAGAAACTAGCGCCGACGCTTCTTGCTGGGGTGCCCGCGATCATCAAGCCGGCAACGGCCACTGGCTATCTGGCTGAGGCCGCATTTGCAATGATGCTCCGCTCTGGATTATTGCCAGAGGGCGCGGTGCAGTTCATCTCTGGCGGCATTGGTAATTTGCTGGATATTCTGGGGCCACAGGATGCGGTGGCCTTTACCGGATCCGCCCAGACCGCGTTTAATCTGCGGCGTACGCCCAATCTGGTGGAACATTCTGTTCGCTTTGGGGCCGAGCAAGACAGCCTTAACGGGTCTATTCTGGGTCCAGACATTAGTGTTGATGACCCCGAATTTGGATTATTCATCAAAGAAATCTGCGGCGAGTTAACGGCGAAGGCGGGACAAAAATGTACGGCGATCCGCCGGATTCTGGTTCCCAAACATCTTGAAACGCCGGTCGGTGAGGCATTGTCGGCGGCGTTGAGCGCAGTTGTTATCGGTGATCCGCGTCTTGCCGAGGTTGGCATGGGCGCGTTGGCTGGTGCGGCGCAAAAGGCTGATGTTCTGGAAAAATGTGCGCTATTCGCCACCGAGGCCAAACAGATTACCGGCGCGGGCAAAATGTCTTTAATCGGCGATGATCTGGGCAATGGCGCGTTTATGGCACCGTCTATTTTCCAGAATGAAGATCCAGATGCCGCAACCCATATGCATGTGCATGAGGCCTTTGGTCCGGTGGCGAGCCTAATGGGATATCGTGATCTGGCGCATGCTGGTGATCTGGCCAATCGTGGCGGCGGGGCGTTGGTGACGTCGGTGATTACCAATGATGGCGCCGCGGCACATGAACTTGTTGAGCGCATTGCCAGTCACAATGGCCGGCTATATTTTAACAACCGAGAATCGATGGGTGAGAGTACAGGTCATGGCTCGCCCCTGCCGCATATGGTGCATGGTGGCCCTGGGCGCGCTGGTGGTAGTGAAGAGCTTGGCGGTATTCGCGCGGTTAAACATTATATGCAGCGCACCGCCCTGCAAGGCCCGCCATCTTTATTGGCCAAGGCGAGCGAGAGCTGGATGCCAAAGGCGGCAATGACGGAAATTGACGTCCATCCGTTCCGCCGTAAATTTGACGAGCTTCGCCTTGGTGATACGCTGGTGACGCCGCCGCGGGTCATTACCGCCGAGGACATTACCCATTTTGCCGATTTTACCGGCGACCAGTTTTATGCCCATACTGATCCAGAGGCCGCCGCGGCTAACCCGTTTTTCCCGGGCATTGTCGCGCATGGTTATTTGCTATTGAGTTTTGCCGCCGGAATGTTCGTTGATCCGGCGCCGGGTCCGGTCTTGGCAAATACCGGATTGAACCAATTGAGTTTTGAAAAGCCAGTAACGGCGGGAAGCGCGATCACCGTCTCGCTAACCGTTAAACGTAAAACCAAACGCACCGATGAATATGGCGAGGTGCGCTGGCATGTGGTGATCCTTGATCAAGATGATGATCTGGTCGCCAGTTATGAATTGCTAACCATGGTTGTCTATTAGAATAGGGCCAATCGGTTGCATGTTTGACAGAAAGTGGAGTTCGATATGTACACACAAGGATTAATCAACCAGTCCAATAATGGGGCCAAAGCCGGCGGCAAACCTGAGATCGAGGATCAGGCGTTTCTGGATGCGTTTCAGGCACGGATTGATGACGAGCAGAAAATCGAACCGAATGACCCGATGCCAGAGGCCTATCGCCGGACGCTAATCCGCCAGATTGGCCAGCATGCCCATTCTGAAATTGTTGGGATGTTGCCAGAGGGCAATTGGATTACCAGAGCACCGTCACTGCGCCGCAAAGCAACCTTGCTTGCCAAGGTGCAGGATGAAGGTGGCCACGGTCTGTATCTGTATTCAGCCGCCGAAACGCTGGGCGTGAGCCGCGAACAGATGACCGAAGAGCTATTGGCTGGCAAAGCGAAATATTCGTCAATTTTTAACTATCCAACGCCAAGCTGGGCCGATATTGGCACCATCGGCTGGTTGGTGGATGGCGCCGCCATCATGAACCAAATCCCGCTATGCCGCTGTTCATACGGTCCGTATGCACGCGCCATGGTGCGGGTGTGCAAGGAAGAGAGCTTTCACCAGCGTCAAGGCTATGAAATCGTGATGACCTTGGCCCAAGGCTCGCCAGAGCAAAAAGCAATGGCACAGGAATCACTCAACCGGTTCTGGCAACCGGTGCTGATGATGTTCGGCCCGCCCGATAGCGATAGCAGCAATAGCGATCAATCGACAAAATGGAAAATCAAACGCTTCACTAATGATGAGCTTCGTCAAAAATTCATCGATGCCACCGTGCCGCAAGCCGAATTTCTAGGGCTGACCATTCCTGATCCAGAGTTGAAATGGAACGAAGACAAGCAAGGCTATGATTACGGGCCGATTGATTGGGACGAGTTCTGGCGCGTTGTTGGCGGTAATGGTTTGATGAACCGAGAGCGTGTCGCCGCCCGTCAAAAGGCATGGGATGATGGTGCATGGGTCCGTGAGGCCGCCATGGCGCATAGTGAAAAAAGAATGGCCCGCGCGGCTGAATAGCCGCAAATAAAGCCCCCTTCAAGGAGCATCAAATGTCACCACGCAAAGAACAATTAGTGCCGCTATGGGAGGTTTTTATTCGCCCGCGCACCGGCCTGTCTCACCGCCATGCTGGATCACTTCATGCCGCCGATGAGGTAATGGCAATCCAAGCCGCCCGCGATGTCTATACAAGGCGCGGCGAGGGCGTTTCGATCTGGGTTGTGCCATCCGCCAGCATCACCGCATCCGACCCTGAACAGCGCGATGAGAATTTTGAACCAACTGCGTCAAAGATTTACCGGCACCCGACCTTTTACGATATTCCCGATGATGTGGGGCATATGTAATGACTGGCGCGCACGCTCTTGCCACTGATCACGATGATCTGTTTCACCTGTTGTTACGCCTTGGTGATGATCATCTGATTTTGGGCCACCGATTATCGCAATGGTGCGGTCACGCGCCGATGCTGGAAGAAGATCTGGCATTACCAAATATCGCGCTGGATTTAATCGGCGGGGCGCGGGTGTTTTACACCTATGCTGGCGAGGTTGAAGGCAAAGGCCGCGATGAGGATGATTTTGCCTATTTGCGCGATGGCACTAGCTTTAGCCATATTCTAATGGCGGAAAAGCCGAATGGTGATTTTGCCTATACCATGCTCCGGCAATTCTTTTTCGCCGCCTATATGCACCCGCTTTTTGACGCCATGCAACAATCAAGCGATCAATTATTGCGCGCCCATGCGGCCAAAGCGGTCAAGGAATTTGCCTATCATGTGCGCCATTGCGGCGAGTGGGTAATTCGCCTTGGTGACGGTACCCAAGAGAGCGCGGCGCGGATGCAATCGGCGCTGGACCAACTCGCCCCTTATGTTGGTGAGATGTTTGAGAGTGATGATGTTTATGAACGGCTGGTTGGGGCTGGCATTGTGCCGCCGATGGCCGATATCAAAGCGCGTTTCGACAAGGTCGTGGAGCAAACTTTCACCGCCGCGATGATGCCGCCGCTAGAGGCTGGCGGGTTTAGCCATAGTGGGGGACGGCGTGGTCGCCACGGCGAGGATCTTGGGTTTTTGTTGGCTGAAATGCAGTATCTGCAACGCACCTATCCGGGACAAAAATGGTAGCGCCACATGTCATTGCGCCTGATGGCGTTGCTGATCTTGGTGCCGCGATGACAACCATCCGCGGGATTGCGGCGAATGTGCCCGATCCTGAATTGGTCGTGGTGACGGTTGGTGATCTGGGGATTTTGCGCGATGTGCGGGTGGTTGATAATCAATTTGTTCTGGATGTGACACCAACCTATTCGGCCTGTCCGGCGACCTTGGCCATCGAGCTGGAGATTGAAACGGCGGTGCGAAATGCGGGCTATGATGCGCGGGCTAACCGTGTGTTGGCACCGGCATGGACGACGAATTGGATCAGCGATGAAGGCCGCGCCAAACTAAAAGCCAGCGGCATTGCCCCGCCCGCCCGCAATAATAATGCTTCGGGTATTAATTCGGGTAAGACGGGTACGGATCTGGGTTATTTCGATGTACAGATTGTTGCCTGTCCGCGCTGTGATAGCGAGCGCACGAGCCAGCTAGCGGCCTTTGGTTCGACCGCCTGCAAGGCCCAATATCGATGCGATAGCTGTCATGAACCCTTTGACTATTTCAAATGCCTATAACCGAAAAGAACTGCGCAATGCCATCCACCTCATCATCCATCAATGCACAGCAAAGCACCGGCCGACCGGTCTTTCATGATTTGACGATTGCCAGTATCGACCGTCTGGGCAATAAAGCGATCGCGGTTCGCTTTGCCATTCCGGATGATTTGCGCCCGCATTATGCCTTTGTCCCGGGCCAGTATCTGACCTTGCGGGCGGTTGTCGATGGGGCGGATATTCGCCGGTCCTATTCGATCTGTACGGCGCCGTTTGATGATCATATTGGCGTTGGCATAAAACTGGTTGAGGGCGGGGCTTTTTCTGGCCATGCGATGGCGCATTTCGCGGTTGGTGATGTGATCTCAGTAATGACGCCGCAGGGCCGGTTTACCTATGATGATGCCGTAAATGATTCTGTAAATGATTCTGTAACTGATTCTGTGAATGATGGGGATGCTGCGGATATTTTGCTGTTGGCGGCGGGGTCTGGCATTACCCCGATCCTGTCGATAGCCCGCACTGCATTGCAAACCCATAACAGCCGCAAAGTCACGTTGGTTTATGGCAACCGCGATAGTGCCTCTATCATGTTTCGTGCCGCGGTCGAGGATTTGAAAGACCGCTTTATGGACCGTCTGCGTCTGGTGCATATATTGTCGCGTGAACAGCGCGATATTGATTTGCTGAATGGCCGTGTTGATGCATCGAAAATAGAGGCATTGATCACCAGCGGGATGATCGCGCCAGATCGATTAAAAGCCGCTTATATTTGTGGGCCGGATAGCATGATCACCGATTGCACAAATGCGCTTGAGAAAAATGGTGTGCCTGCCGACCGGATTAATTTCGAACGCTTTACCCCGGCTGGTGGTGCTACGCCGCGCAAAGCGCCAGCCCGTGTAGATGAGACCCTCAACAAGCATAAAGTAGAGGTCCGGCTGGATGGCGCGGTGCAGACTTTCACCATTGACCCTGCGGCAGAAACCTTACTGGCCGCTGGCCAACGTGCGGGGTTGGAATTTCCCTATTCATGCGCGGCTGGCATGTGTTGTACCTGCCGGTGCAAATTGGTAGAGGGCGATGTTGCTATGGATGTGAATTTCTCACTCGAAGAATGGGAAATCGAGGCAGGCTTTATTCTGTCCTGCCAAGCCCGTCCAAAAAGCCCGTCAGTGATTATCGATTTCGACGCGCAATAGCACCCGCCACATCTCACATCTCACCTGTCAGATATCATGCGGCGGATTTTAGTTTTGCCCGCCAGTTATCATAGAATTGTGAGATCGCCATGCCGATCAGGATGATGATTAGCGCGCTCAGGAAATGACCGGGCAGGGCCTCTGCCAACAGGACCGCACCAAAGATTACCGCCCAGACTGGCACTTGATAATTCACCAAGGACAAGAAGGATGGTCCGGCCCGCTTAATCACGATGGTCAAAAGAATTGTTGCCGCCGCGGTTGGGAATAACGCCAGATAAATGAGGCCATACCAAGCGGGCATTGGCACATCGCGCGGCAAGCCCTCGACCAGATAGGCGGTTGGCAGTAACAGTAAACCGCCAAGCATTAGGCCGGTTGCGGCATATGAAACGGTGCTAATCGGGGGGCAAAGCCGGGTGATGATCGTGCCAATAGCGTAACAGATACTGGCGGTGACACAGGCAATTTGCGCGGTGAATAATGTTAAGGACGGGCTGGCATCACTAAAGATACGATCCCCGCCAACCAGCATTACAACCCCAAAGAAGCCAAAAACAAAGCCAAAGATTCTGGCTGGCGTCATGCGCTCATTCGGGACCAGAAAGTGACTAAGCGGCAATACAAATAATGGTACAACGGCCATTGTGATGCCGGCAAAACCCGATGTTACATGCTGTTGCCCCCAGCTAAGAAGGCTAAAGGGGATGGCGTTGGTAAAGATACCCATACCCAAACAATGCAGCCAGATGCGGCGCTGGGTGGGGGTATCGAACCCCGGCAACCCATCGCCAAAAACAATGGCGACCGAGACCAATAGAATGGCCGCCATCGCCACTCTGGCGGCGGCAACACTAATGGGCGCAAAGCCAGTTAAGGCGAGTTCAACCCCATAGAAACTCGCGCCCCAGATAATGCCAAGCGTGGCCAGAAGCATCCAGTCAAATGCGGTGACCGGCCGTCTCATAAAGACCCATTACGGCTGAATTGGGTTGTAGGGATTTTGGCGAAACATTGCTGTGACATTATTTGTGGAACCTGCTTCCCATGATAAATTTTTGGTGTGTCATTCGGGGATAATGATTGGATCTGTCTAGCAAATGAATCCGGCAAGAGACCGGCTTGAAAAAACCAGATATGACCTTAAGTGTAATTAGGGCTGTGATGGTAATCTTTGCGGCTGTGAATGTCCATATTGGCTCCGGATATTGACTGGAGCCACTTTAAAGGAACAAAAAATGCGATATGCAATGGCGGCAAAAACTCCCGGTGGATCCGAGGTGTTAACCCAGATTGAGCTTGGTGACGTTACCGCAGAAGCGGGTGAAGTTGTAATCGAGCATGAAGCCATCGGGGTCAATTTTCTAGACATTTATATCCGCGGTGGTGCCTATCCGTGGCCGGTCGAAAATAATCTTGTGCTGGGCAGTGAAGGCGCTGGCACGGTGGTTGAGATTGGCGCTGATGTGACCAATTTTGCGGTTGGTGATCGTGTTGCCTATACCCAGCCGAACGGGGCCTACGCAACGCACCGTGCCATCAACAGCGATCTGGTGGTGAAATTGCCGGATGACATTGGCACAGATATCGCGGCGGCGATTATGCTAAAGGGCCTGACCACTGCCTATCTGTTCAAAAACAGTTACGAGGTCAAAGCGGGTGACACGATCCTGTTTCACGCGGCGGCGGGCGGTGTTGGTCTGATTGCTGGCCAATGGCTAAAATCACTTGGGGCGACGGTCATTGGAACCGCGGGTGGGCCAGAAAAATGCGCGCTGGCCTTGGCCCATGGCTATGATTATGTGATCGATTATAAATCCCAAGATTTTGAAGCAGAAGTTATGCGTATCACCAATAATGTTGGCGTTGACGCGGCCTATGATTCGGTTGGCAAGGATACAATGGCGGCGACAATACGCTGTGTGAGGCGGCATGGCACGATTGTGAATTTCGGCCAATCATCGGGCAAATATGATGATTTCAAAATTGGCGATCTAACCATTGGCTCGTTAAAGCTAACGCGTCCGACATTGTTCCATTTCGTGAATGATCCGGATTGGCTACCTGTTGCCAGTGCCCAGCTGTTTGACTTGGTATCAAAAGGCGTTTTGAAAATTAACATCAACCAACGCTTTGCCCTTGGCGATCTTGTCGCGGCGCATGAAGCATTGACTGGTCGCAAGACCACAGGCTCTACAATCCTGATCCCTTAATATCGTCGCCCATATAAAAAGCCGCCCGAAAATTATCGCGGGCGGCTTTTATAATGTTAGTGGTACTAGCGCTTAGGCCATTGGCTGTTGGCGCATATCATCGCGGCTGATGCCAGCCACAGATACTGGCTTTTTCATCGCATCGCGGCGGAATGGCTCGCCAAGTTCCTGATTGAGCAACACTTCGATGAAGGTTGTCTTACCGTTCTTCATCTGGTCAGTAACGGCCTTGTTTAGCGCGTCGGTTAGCTCTTCCTGAGTGGAAACGGCAACACCCTCAACACCACAAGCCTGGGCGATGCCAGCGTAAGATACCTGCTCGTCCAATTCAGTGCCGACGAAATTATCTTCGAACCACAAAGTCGTGTTGCGCTTTTCCGCGCCCCACTGATAGTTGCGGAAGATAACCATGGTGATTGGAGGCCATTCATCACGGCCGATGGCTGACATTTCGTTCATTGAGATACCAAAGGCACCATCACCGGCAAAGCCAACAACCGGCACATCAGGACGGCCAATCTTGGCACCCATGATTGACGGCAAACCATAACCACAAGGACCAAATAGTCCCGGAGCCAGATATTTGCGGCCTTCTTCGAATGTTGGATAGGCGTTACCGATGGCACAATTGTTACCAATGTCAGACGAGATAATCGCCTCTGTTGGCAATGCTGACTGGATCGCACGCCACGCCATGCGCGGTGACATTTTCTTTGGCTCACGCGTGCGTGCGCGCTCGTTCCAAGTTGTCCCCGGATCATCATCTTCATGATCAAGCGAGGTTAGTTCCTGTGCCCATGCTGATTTGGTCTTGGCAACCAGCGCAACGCGCTCGCTACGACCGGTGTTACCAGCTGTTGGTGCCAGCTTTGCGTTGATTGCTTCGGCAACCTTTTTTGCATCGCCAACGATACCAACTGAAACAGCTTTGGTAAGGCCGATACGGTCAGGGTTGATGTCGACCTGAATGATTTTTGCATCCTTTGGCCAGTAATCAATGCCGTAACCAGGCAATGTTGAGAATGGGTTTAGACGAGTACCAAGGGCCAGCACAACATCGGCCTTGGCAATCAGCTCCATACCCGCTTTTGAACCGTTATAGCCAAGCGGTCCGGCAAATAGCGGATGTGAACCCGGGAAGGCGTCATTATGCTGATAACCACAGCAAACCGGCGCATCGAGCTTTTCCGCCAATGCAATCGATGATGGGATAGCGCCGCCAATAACAACGCCAGCACCATTCAAGATCACTGGGAATTTCGCATTCGACAGCATTTCTGCCGCCATGTTGATTGCTTCCTCACCGCCAGATGGACGCTCAAATTCAACGATCGCAGGCAGATCAATGTCGATCACCTGTGTCCAGAAATCGCGTGGGATGTTGATCTGGGCCGGCGCTGATGCGCGCTTTGCCTGTAGGATCACCCGGTTCAATGTCTCGGCAACACGCGATGGATCGCGGACTTCTTCCTGATATGCAACCATATCGGCGAATAGCGCCATTTGCTCTACTTCTTGGAAGCCACCCTGACCAAGCGTCTTGTTAGCCGCCTGTGGTGTTACCAAAAGCAGTGGTGTGTGGTTCCAGTAAGCGGTCTTAACCGGTGTTACAAAGTTGGTGATGCCCGGGCCGTTTTGCGCAACCATCATCGACATCTTGCCGGTAGAGCGGGTGTATCCGTCTGCCATCATGCCAGCGTTACATTCGTGCGCGGCGTCCCAAAAGGTGATTCCCGCCTGTGGAAACAGGTCAGAGATAGGCATCATCGCCGAACCAATAATACCAAAGGCATTATCAATGCCATGCATTTGTAGCACTTTGACAAATGCCTCTTCCGTAGTCATCTTCATGATATCATCCCCATATTACACAAATTAAACGCCGCAAGGGCGCCCCGCGTCGTCTGACGCCTCGTCTCGTTACGTAATTAAGTCGCCTAGCACGTCACATCGTGCGTGATAATGCTTACTATCAATTGCAGACCAAGCCAAGTCGTATTAGAACCAGATTACCCTAAAATTGGAACCAGATGGATGGTGGGTGATGGTCCGACTATATCCACCATTATATATTAAATGCGTAATCATAATGTGACACCGTCTATTTGTGGTCTTTATGTCGCGGCATAGCTTGGGGCTGGAGCAGGGCTTGGCGTTTTTTAGTGGGCGTGGCATTGTGATCACCAAGCCGGCATCAAGGCGGCATTAATTGTGGGAATGGCGCATTATGGCTTTGTGGGTGTGGGTAACAATTGGCGCGGCGATTTCGCAGACGATCCGCGGTGCATTGCAAAAGGAATTGAAACCGGCGCTGGGCGACATTGGCGCCAGTCTAATCCGCTTTTCCTATGCGATTCCCTTTTCATGGTTTGGTCTATGGGCCTATTCCCAAAGCACTGGCATTGGCTTGCCGGGCGTCAATGTGCCGTTTTTCCTGTGGGTCACGGTCGCTGGCATTATGCAGATCATCTTTACAGTGTTGCTGGTGACGATGTTTTCGCATCGCTCGTTTGCCGCGGGTACGGCCTTTTCTAAAACCGAGGTTATTCAGGCGGCTTTGTTCGAGGCGCTGATTATCGGCTACATCGTTAGCTTTCAGGTCGGTGTGGCGATTGTCATTGGTGTGGTTGCGGTGTTTTTGCTGTCGCTGGCCAAGTCGAGTCTGACCTTTGCCAATCTCATCGCATCATTATTTACCCGCCAGACTGCCATCGGCCTTGCGAGTGGTGCGTCACTCGGATTTTGCACGGTGGCGTACCGCGCGGCTACTGATTCGCTAGAGGGGCCAGATTTGCTAATGCGGGCTGGGACCACTGGCGGCGTTGCTGTGCTTATTCAATCGGTTATCATGGGCGTGTGGATGTGGTTTAGAACACGCCAGCAATTGATCAATACATTTATTCATTGGCGCAAATGTATACTGGTTGGCCTTGCCGGTGCGGTTTCGACGGCCTGTTGGTTCTATGCGTTTTCCGCCCATGCCGTTGCCCCAGTGCGCGCGGTTGGTCAAATTGAATTGCTGTTTGTGCTCGGCATTTCCTTTTTCTATTTCCGAGAAAAGCCAACGTGGCAGGAACTTGTAGCGATGCTTCTACTGGTTATTTCAATTGTCCTTGTGCTGCTCGGCTGATCATCACTTCTCATTAGCACGATTTTTGGTGTCTGGATATTTTGTCTGGACAAAGTGTCGCAGGTCGCGATTAAGTGTTGGGTGGCCCGCAAAATTCGGGCCATGATTAATGACGTTATAAAAACAAACTCGGTTCGCAGAGGAAACAATGGGGATCGGATCTTGGAGGAAACAATGGAAATGAAAAAGCTCGGTATTGCTGTTGGCGGTATGTTGGCTGTCGCTGTTGCGGGTGTTACTAGCAATGCGGTCGCTAGAGTAGATGGTGACACAATCACCCTAGGTTCTGCGATTTCACTGACAGGTAAATATGCAACTAACGGTCTGCATACACAGCGCGGCTATGATTACGCTGTTAAAGTCATCAACGAAGCTGGCGGCGTTAAAGTAGGCGGCAAGTCCTACAAGCTAGCAGTTACTTATTATGACGACGAATCAACACCGGCCCGTGCCGCACAGTTGGTTGAGCGTTTGATCCAGCAGGACGGCGTTGACTATATGCTTGGACCGTATGGTTCAGGTCTAACCAAGGCTGTGGCACCTGTGTCAGAAAAGTTTGGCGTGCCAATGGTCGAAGCTGAGGGCGCATCGCGTTCACTGTTTACCCAAGGTTATAAATATCTGTTCGCTGTGCTTTCAACATCAGAGCAGTATCTTTCAACGGCGGTGCATCTTGCTGCCGAAGCCAATCCTGGCAAAGAGCTGAAGATGGCAATGGCGTTTGAAAATGACCCATTCTCATTGGACGTGCGTGAAGGTGTTGTTGAGGCTGCAAAAGGCTACAACATCAAAATCGTAATCGATGACAAGCTTCCTGCTGACCTGTCTGATATGTCAGCCACTTTGACTAAGGTGAAGGCGCTTCGTCCGGACATCCTGATCGTTTCTGGTCACTCAAAAGGTGCGGCAACTGCTGCCCGTCAGATTGACGAAATGAAGATCAATGTTCCAATGATTGCGATGACGCATTGTGAAGCTGCCAAGGTTCAGGAAAAGTTCCCGAAAGCTGCAAACGGCTTCTTGTGCCCAACCCAGTGGGTTGAGACTCTGCCAAAGAGCGACGCTCTATTCGGTAGTGCGGCAGATTGGAATGCTGGCTTTAAGAAGGATAACCCAAGCTACACATCTGTACCGTACCAGTCAGCCCAGGCATCTGCCGCTGTGCTTGTATGGAAAGAAGCATTCGAAGCTGCGAATACTTTTGACAAAGCCAAAGTACGTGACGCGATTGCCGCTGTAGAAATGGAAACATTCTATGGTGACATCAAATTCTCAGACGCTGGTAACAACATTGCAAAGCCAATGTTTATGCGCCAGATCGCGTCTGATGGATCGTACGGCCTCGTAGTGTCGGCCAAAGACATGGCCTTCCCACGGATGGTGAAGTACTAGGCGTCGTAAAATTGGATGGGAAGCATTTTGCTTCCCATCTTTTTTAATCAATCCGAACTAACGAAATTTTGCAGTAGACTATCTGTCGAATATCTGTCGAATTTTCTGTCAAAACTTTTGTAGAAAAACTGTAAAGACTTTCTGCAATTTTCAATAATTCCTGTTTGGGGGGCATTATGTGGGATAACCTACAACTTCTGTTTGTCTGGGCACCTGTGATGAATGTCCAGTTGATCTTGGACGGCATATTTGTCGGCGCAGTGTTTGCGTTGGCGGCTTATGGTCTGGCCTTGGTCTGGGGCGTTATGAACGTCAAAAATCTGGCTCAGGGTGATTTTGTGATCCTTGGTGGTTACCTTGCCTTTGCCATGCATAACTGGGGCATTCATCCGCTTTTCGCATTGCCATTGGTGATGGCGATAATGTTTGTTTTCGGCTGGTTTGTTTACAAGCTGATCATCAAGCGGGTGATTGACCAAGATATGTTCGTATCCTTGTTGACGACGTTCGGTCTGTCATTATTGCTCCAGCAGGTAATGAATTTGATCTTTGGTCCTGAGGTCCAGATCATTGATTCCGAAGCACCGATCTTTGATTTCTTTGACGGCTTTGTCACAGTACCGTCGGTCAAGATTTTGTCGCTGGTTCTTGCAACTGCGCTGGCTATCGCTGTGGTTCTGTTCATGCGCAAGTCGCGTATCGGCCAGGCCATTCGCGCCACCTCACAGGATGCCAGAGCCGCGCGTGTTCTTGGTATCGACACTGACCGGATCTTTGCCTTTACCTTTTCTCTCAATGCAGCGATTTGTGGTGCGGCGGGTGTTCTGGTTTCGGTTATCTGGGTTATCCAGCCATTCTACGGCATCGTCTATTCGGTTCGTTCATTCGCCATTGTTACGGCGGCCGGACTTGGCAATTTGCCAGCCGTTATCGGTACCGGCTTTGGCCTTGGATTGATCGAGCAATATACCGGCATCATTTTGGGTGCTGAATATCAGGTTGCAGCGGCGGTAGTGATGCTGTTGTTGGTCTTGATCTGGCGTCAGGTTCAAATGCGCCGTAACCGGCAGGTGGTAAGATAATGTCACGTAATACACTCACACTATATCTCGTTCTGCTGGTCGCAAGTATTGCTGGCCCTCTCCTATTCCCTGCATACACCCAGCAAATGGCGGTGTTGTGGGTGATGGTTCTGATGGCGTCTACTTGGGATACGCTTGGCGGCCAGATGGGCTATAATTCGCTCGGTAACATCACCTTTTTCGGTGCGGGCATGTATATCGGGGCGATTGTCCAGATTGCCATGTTCTATGATGTTGCCGCCTATACATCGGCGTTTGGTGCGATCAAGCCAGAATTTACCGTGCCTGAATATTACACCGGCCTGTTCCTCGGCATTCTTGCCGGCGGTATCGGTGCGGCGCTTCTTGCGTTGTTCTTTGGGACGTTCATGTTTGGATTGCGCGGTCCGTATTTCGCAATTGGTACGTTGGGTCTGGCGGTTGCCGCTGGCCAGCTAACCGGTACGATTGATTATATCGGTGGCGGTTCGGGTATTTCGATGCCGTTCTTCCCGGGTGATATCGAAGTGCGGTCACTATTCTTCTATGTGCTTTGCTTTGTCTTGGCGGTCGCCGCACATTTTGTATTGCGGTGGTTATATTCAACCCAGTTCGGTCTCGCCATTAACGCTATTCGCGATGATGAAGACAAGGCCGAGGCAATGGGCATCCCAACGCAAAAATACAAGCAAATCGGATGGGGCATTGCGGCATTCTTCATGGGCTGTGTTGGTGCTGTGTTCGGCAACATGGTTGGCTTTATCGAGCCTGTTGAAGTGGCCTTCCCAACCGCAACCTTCGGCATCTTTATGGTGGCGATGGCGTTGCTGGGCGGTAAGGGTACGTTGTGGGGACCAGTTCTCGGCGCGGTTCTATTCCATGTAATCAAAGAGGCCACATGGACCTATCTGCTCGGTTGGCAGTGGGTTGCGCTTGGTTTGATTATCATCATCAACATTGTCTATTTCCAGCAGGGTATCATGGGCTGGTTGCAGGTAAAATATCCGGAGAAATTCGGTATCAAGGTCGATCCATCAACTGTTGCAGATGGTAAGTCAGGGGGGGCGGCATAATGGCTGATCCAATTATTGCGGTTTCTGATGTTTCGAAATCCTACGGCGGTGTGAAAGCCAATGTTGATATTTCGATGACTGTTGAACGCGGGTCAATTACCGGCATTATCGGGCCAAACGGGTGTGGTAAGACCACCTTGTTCAACTCGATTGTTGGTTATCACCCGATTGATACCGGCTCTATCAAGTTTGAAGGCGAGGAAATATCCAGCCTGTTGGTAGGTGATATTGCCAGATTGGGTATGTTGCGTACGTTCCAGCAAACCCGGATTTATGGCAAGATGGACTGTGTCGATAACATGCAGATTTCGGTCTCGCATCGGGCAGGTTCGAAAGCATCAATCTTTGCTAGCCGTAAGGGTGAAATCAAAGAGCGGGCCGAGCATCTTCTCGAATTTGTTGGCCTCTATTCAAAGCGTCACCTTATTTCTGGCGATTTGTCCTTTGGTCAGCAAAAGCTGTTGGAATTTGCGATGGCGTTGATGAACGAACCCAAAGTGCTGTTGCTCGATGAGCCGACCGCCGGTATTAACCCGACATTGATTAACGGTCTGATTGACCGTTTGCGCCGGGCCAATGAAGAGCTTGGGATCACCCTTTGTGTGATTGAGCATAATATGCGGGTGATCATGAATCTGGCGTCGCATATCTATTGTCTGTCAAACGGCAAGATGCTCGCCAGCGGTAAGCCGGCTGAGTTGCAAAATGATCAACGTGTAATTGACGCCTATCTGGGAGGTCACTAATGGCTGAGCGTACAAAAAAGGCCGCGGTGAAAAAAGCGGCAGCAAAGGCCACTAAAAAGGCGGCTTCAAAGGCGAAAACCACCGCAAAGAAGGCATCGGCTAAAAAAGCACCGGCTAAAAAGGCGGCCAAAAAGGCCTCTGCAAAGGCTGGCAAGAATATCAGCGGTTACGGTTCTGGTGGTGTCGATACGGTAATGTCGGTCGATCAGGTGGCAAAGGAAGCCGCGTCGATCTCGGCCTCTGCGCCAAAAGTATCTGCCTTGGAAAAGCTGGCAACCGGTGATCCATATCTGGCGATCAATGATTTGCGGGCTGGTTACGGCAAGATGGAAATCCTGCATGATTTCAGCCTGCGTATTGGGAGAGGCCAGTCGCTTTGTCTGATTGGACCAAACGGTGCCGGTAAATCGACTGTTCTGCATTCGATCTTTGGCTTTACCAACATTTTCTCCGGCTCGATCATTATTGACGGCGAGGATGTAACCGCACTCACACCACAGCAAAAACTGTCTGAGGCTGGTATTGCCTATATTTTGCAGGATAAATCTGTGTTCCCGCAAATGACGGTTGAAGAAAACCTGTTGATGGGCGGCTTTTTGAAGAACAAGCCAGCCGAGGCCAAGGCCGCGGCGGAAATGGTCTTTGATAAATATAGCCGACTGGCCGAACGCCGTGACAAGCCTGCTGGGGTTCTCTCTGGTGGAGAGCGGCGTTTGCTGGAAATCTCGCGGGCATTGGTGATGCAGCCGCAAGTTCTATTGGTTGACGAGCCGTCAATCGGTCTAGAGCCGCGCTTTATTGATATGGTCTTTGAAATTCTTGAGGATCTGCAACGTAAAGACGGCAAGACCATCATTATGGTTGAACAGAACGCCAAAAAGGGCCTAGCCTTTGCTGATATCGGCTATGTGCTGGTTTCGGGTGAAACGGCGATCGCTGACATGGGTGATGATTTGTTGGAAAACCCAGATGTCGGGCGATTGTTCCTCGGCGGTTAATAATTACATGCCGCCGGTATCAAGATGGATAGCGGCGGCATGATGTATCAAAAAAAACCGGTTAGATTGCTAGTGATGATTTGTATCGCTAGCGTCATATCGATGCTGAGCTTTGCGCTCTGGCCGGTGTTTTTGCTTAATTTAGGCGATCAATGGGGCCTATCCAACACCCAGATCGGGTGGATCGGTGGTGGCTATTTCGTTGGTTATGTTATCGCCACCCCGCTCTTGGTCGGGGGAACCGACCGCATTGACGCGCGGATTATCTACATATTTGGCTGTTTATCGAGCGCGCTTGGCTGTCTAGGCTTTGCCTTGTTCGCCGATGGGTTTTGGTCGGCATTTATTGCATGGGCCTTTGTAGGGGCTGGATTGGCGGGTACCTATATGCCGGGCCTACAGATTGTGAATGCGCGGCTATCGCCTGAATTCCGGGTGCGGGCGGTGCCGTTTTATACCTCTTGCTTTGGCTTTGGTTCTGGCGGCTCGTTTCTGGCGATGGGGTTTTTTCTCACCCAATCCACTCATGTTATGGCGGCGTTTGTTGGCGCCGCGGCGGCGGTAATATCGGGTGTGATGATCTTTCTATTCGTCGAGCCTGTTGCCCCCGCCGTGCAGGATGGAGGCAAAAAACGGCATCCGCTAGATTTGCGCCCTGCCTTTCGCAAGCCGCTTGCGCGGGGTTATATCGCCGCTTATGGCGCCCACACATTCGAGCTATTTGCCTATCGGAACTGGAGCTTTGCGCTGTTTATTTTTGTCGGCGCACAGGCAAGTCCGGCCCTAACGCCAACCCTAGTCTCGGTGATCGTCAGCCTGTTAACGGTAACCGGAATGCTGTCCTCGATCTTTGGCGCCAAACTGTGCCTAAGCTATGGACGCCACCGGGTCATCACGCTTATCGGCGCGGCGGGCGCTTTAATGGCGGTGGCATCGGCCTATACGCTTGATGGGCCAGTATGGCTGGCGATCGGGATCTTGTGGCTGTTCAACATCGTGATCATGCTAGATTCTGGCGCGCTCACGGCGGGCACGGTAGAGGCGAGCGACGCACATGACCGCGGGGCGCTATTGGCGGTGCATACGCTGGTTGGCTTTGGCGGTGGCGCGCTGGGCGGCCCCGTTGTCGGCTATATGCTGGATCTTGGCGGCGGTGCTAATAGCATGGATGCGTGGTTCGGCGCGGTCATGGTAATGGGCCTGGGTTCCGTCGTCGTGGCGATCATCCAATGGCGTTTTTGGCGCGCCGGCCCCACGGTCAAATAGCTAGCGTAGCTGGCGAGGTTTCGTTGATCATTTTTTCGGACGCGTTGGGCAGTGTATGAGGGTATAATTTTCAGCTATCCAATTTGTCATGATAACTGGCTTGTCGTTTGTGGTGACGCAGTTGCCCAACACAATGATGGTTATTTCCATAAGAGTTTTGCAAAAAGTATGTTTTGTAGAAAAAGTCAGGTTGTCATGAGTTATGTTCTTGTCGCGGCTAATGCCGATCTTGGCAAGCCAGCCTTTTTCTGATCCAGTGGACTACAGATGCTTGGCTATCTGGCAGGTGCGCTCCTTGGCAACGAAAATGCACGTGGCAAGGGGTCGGCATGATGACAGGCCTTGTGACGGTAGCGTCGGGACAATTTACGCGGAAAAATTACATTGATCTAGCCCGCGATTTGACAAATCGATGGCAATATCAAATCGAAGGTGACTTTGGTGACAAGTCTCACCGTTGGTATCTACTTAAGGGATCGCACATCCTCGTAGGAGTGCTGACCAATAGAAGAAAACATCTTCTTAAGTGATTGGTACTAACAAGTTATGCCTTAACCTATTGCCTCATTTTGTAAACATGGATCTTGGGCTAGTGCAACGCTACTGAACGAAGTGTTCTTTCCAATATTCGAGGACATTGAGTTCAAAAGGGTCGCCAAAACTGATCCATTGATCAACTTTAAAAATGACGATTTTTCGCCCAAGCTCAATCAGATGATTAATTGACGTTCCAACGTAATGCTCGCCATTCACCACTATATCGTTATCAATAGCATGATGGGCGGCAACTTTGAAATCTTTGGCTTTCCGGAACCAAAATGTTCCAATAACCAGCGGGTCTAGTTGCGGCGTTTCACTAATGGTATTTTTTTCAACTATCGATGTGACAACATTGTTTTCATCAGTCACACAATAAGCAAATGACTGAGGGTTTTTGATAGGCATTCCGTTTAGTACGGTGATCCAGATAGCGCCGTCTACAGATTCGTCTTGCCGGATGTCTTCCCATTTTTCAGGGTTAAAAATGGTTCTATAATCGCAAGAACTAATAAACAATTCATCATCATCGTTAAGTAAATCTTCTGCTAAGAGGCAGCTTGCTGCCTGACCAGATGTGGTGGTCGACACTGCAATTGTTTCATGCTCGAGACTGGCTGCTTCAAAAATTTTTCTGACGTTGTGGCGCTCAACATCTTCTTTTCGTACAACGAAGATCCATTTGTCTTGTGGTGGATGGGAGTCGATGGAGTGCATGATCATAGGACGTTGATCGACATGTATTATTGGTTTCGCAACTCGGTATCCATATTCCAAAAAACGGCTGCCGCGACCAGCCATCGGAATTAAAGTCACTTGATTTGCATTTTTGTCATGCTGAGGATAGGCATCTTCCTTGTAGTTAAAATAGTTATACCAGAATAAATACTGCTCATAATCTTCAGGCGTACCGAGGCAGATAAACTTTGAAACAATTGGGACGTTTATCTTGAGCCCATCGTTGAGCATGTAATTAAAAAGCAAGCTCACGTAAGCTTCGGGTAACAGTTTGTTGGGCTCATTAAGTAGTACTTTTGCGTAATTGCGGAATATACCCATAGAACGAAAATAATAAATTCCAGCGGAAGCAGGTTCATTATGGCGTTCATCTGTGAATGAGCGTTTTTCCCTTAACTCAATCAAATTGTTATCATTATCACAACGCATATAAGCGTAGTATGTGTCCCCAAATGAAGCTGGGTGGAACCCCTTGAAAGCTGGAACTGCTCCGTCACATGTCTGCGTTTCATATAAAAATTTGTTGAAATCCCACTCAACAAAGAAGTCACAATAGGAAATGATTAGAGGCTCATCATTGGGGATGTCTTCCAGCATCAATACAGAATGAACAGGGCCGATCTCATGAGGATCAATTACCACAACTGACACATCATAAGCCAAATTTGAGAGGTCTTTGATGATATTGGGGTTTTCTTTCAATTGCTCGGTGTTAATGATTACATGAAAAGCGCAATGCCGCTCATCGAACATTTCAAAGACATGTTCAATCATCATTTTATCCCCTGCCTTTAGGAGGGCCTTAGGCAGATTATAACCAGCTGACTTGAAGCGTCTTGAGTGCCCTGCCATCGGAATTGCAACGTGATACTTCATAAAATCAATTTCAGTGACAGGGTGTTATTGCGTGATGGTGTTGCGCCAGAAACCAACAGACTCTTTCAACACGTCAATAACGGTTGAATCCATTGGTTCTCTTTCTCTAAAACTTAGCTCAAGTAAGAACTCTGCTTCTTCACAACCATTATCTGTAAGTGTTTGAACGACCCTTTCAGGGATAATTTTGCCAACGTCGTTGTGCTCTCTTGTGAAAGGCCAATGTCCAGATTTGTTTTTATGGCTTTGCTTTAAGTGAATCAGCGGGGACACAGTTGCAAATTCAGATAGCCAAGCGTACGGGTCGGTGTCATCTGGATTAGTGGAGCTAACATCACCATGATCAACATCAAGACACAGTTTAAAGGGTAGGGGGGCACCATTATTTACATCCGTATGCAACGAATGAGTCTCTATCAATGTCTCACCTTGTTCGCGGGAAATGGACATAGGCTCCCAAGTTAGAAACTTGAGTCCGCGCTCTTTGGCGTAATGAGCAATCTCATGCCAACCGTCAATATTCTGCTGTCGACGTTGCTGACGGATAATTGGGTCATTGTTATCACGTTGGGTAAAAATGCCAAAGTGACTGCCCATAGATGTGCATCCAACATCAACAGACAAATCAACAAATTTTTTGAACCATGAAATCCAATGTTGACGGATATCGGGATCGGGGTGTGCCAAATGGTTAACGCGGGTGAATGCCCCTGTGAAGCTGCTGGTGATCACCACATCATGGTCTTCGCAGGCCTGATTAATGACTTGTATCTGTTTGACAAGTACCTTTCCGGGCAAATCAACATTTAACATATCCGCCGTAATTTGTGCTCTTCTCAAGCCAAGGTCTTGGCCAACAATTCTGATCCATTCGTCATGTTCAGAAAACCGATTGACGGCGAAGCCGGTGTTTATTCCTAAAGAAAATTGACCTGATTTTGAGGATTTTTTCATTATCGTCTTTCTAGACCTTCCGCAATGCAATTTTTCATTCTATTAATGGAGCTGGTAAGGTCATTGTCTTTGGTAAATAATCCAGAGGATCCGCCGACCAAAATATCAGCACCAGCGGCAACCATATTCGAGATATTCTCATAGTTAACATTACCATCAACGGTAATGTAAGTGTCTAGTTTCATGTCGTCTATCATTTGACGAAGCCGTTCCACTTTGCGGATGCACTGTGGGACAAGTTCTTGGCCTTTGTAGCCTGGGTTTACTGTCATCACTAGGACGACATCTACATCTTCAATTATATAGTCCAAAGTTTCCAAAGATGTACCTGGGTTGATTGCTACGCCAACTTTGAAGCCAAGGCGGCGAATTTTAACAAGATCCCGATGAAGGTTTCGCGAGCATTCCTGATGAATCGTAAAAAGATCACCATCAGTCATTTGAAAACTCTCAAAAAGGTTTGAGGGCTCTTCTGCCATGATGTGGTAATCTGATTTAAGTTTCGTATGCATTCGAAGCGAGTTGATGATACTTGACCCCATTGTAAAATCCGGAGCAAATTTTCCATCCACCACATCCCAGTGAAGATAATCGATACCATTTTCTTCAAGTGTGCGTAATTGTTGGCCAGCGTTAAGCCAATCAATGCACATCATTGATGCTGATATCTGGACACTATTTTTACTGCGTTTGCTCATAAAGCAAGATCCTTATGGTTTGATAACCACTTTTGATGCATTACCGCTGGCCGCCATTGTGAACCCTTCAATAACATCTTTAATGTCATATTCATGGCTGATTAAATCATCAACGACTATCATGTTCTGTTCAATATAGTGCAAGGCTTTCCGGTGTTGAGCGGGTGTTGAACCATGAGAACCCGTAACATAAATCTGCTTATAATGAATATGATTTGATAGAATGTTCAATGCAGGTTCATTCTTCCCAATTCCACCAAATAAATTGATAACCCCGTTGGGCGCGACAACTTCGAGAGCTTGTTTGTGGGTTTCCAATACGGGGCATGCCGTAAAGATAATGTCTAAACCTTTCCCTGCACTGTGATGCAGAGCCCTTTCAACCACATCCTCATGAATTGGATCAATGGCAAATGAAGCACCGGCTAAGATAGCATTATTACGGCGAATGGGAGATGGCTCTACAGCAACGACGAGATCAATGTTGTAAATAGATTTGGCCAATTTAATTAGCATCAATCCAATTGGGCCTGCTCCAAAAACAACCATTGATCGGGGTTTTTTATAATCAGCCAAGGCTTGCTCAAAGCCATTGATACAACATCCCAAAGGTTCGGCAAGCGCAGCTTTGTTCCAATCCAGTTTGGCGTCAAATTTCTGAAGCGGACCAAAGCGCACAACTTTCTCATCAAGACGAATGTATTCAGCAAAGCCACCATCAAACTGATAACCAATTGCATAATTGATAGCGCAACTGTTAGGAAGGCCCGCATTGCAATATTCACAATCCCCGCAAGGTATATCCGCACCAGTTGAAATTCGGTCATTAACTTTATAGGAGGTAACACCTTCACCAACTTCGACGATCGAACCAGCAATTTCATGCCCGAGTATCCGAGGTGCCTGTATGCGATTGTTACCTTCACGTAAAATTCGCAAATCAGAACCACAAATCGCACAGGATTCAACTTTGACTACAACGGTTCCGGGCAATGCTTCAGGTTTTTCACGCTCTTCAAGCCTAAGATCATTGGCTCCATGCCAAACTGCCGCATACATAATATGAAACCCCCAAATTTACTTTAAAGTCTTTTTCCGTTTAAAACTATTTAACACCATGGCTTTGAAGGCCGGCTCATCTTCGGCAACCGTTTTGTTGGTGGATAACCAAAAGCCAAGGCCAGGTGCGTTTATCATTTGATAAATATTGAGCTGTAAGGGCGCATCATCTCCGCTAGCGGGAAGCATGAAGGTTAAGAACATATCTTCTGTCCACCCATTATCATGGGCGTATTGAGAAAAAATATCTACAGCTTCCTCTGTGCTCTTTGGGTTAGTAAATACATTAATCCATCCTCCATCTCGTCCAGCTTGCGACATCAAGAAAATGTGGCTTGCAGCAGAGTAAGGTGTGTTGACGTAGCCGTCCCTTGTATCAGCCTGAACTGACTGTGCCGACATTTCATAAGGCTTTTTTATATGTTTGTCGAAATCACCTTTAACATTATTGGCACCCAAAATCATATATGCGGTCAGTAGAAACATAAAAGTGGGAATGTAGACTATGCTGGATCGATTGAACGCGAAGTTCATTACTTGTCGCAATCGGAAAGAAATCACATTGGCCTCAAAACCCGAATTATATTGCACATAGGACCGATGAAAATAATAAATTGATGGCACAAAATAAAGGAGATGCAAAAAATATATGCCTAAGCGGTTGTAAATTACATCACTGGGAATTCCAAAGTTCATGAATTTCCAAGCTAAGATCAATCCGAGTTCAACCAGCATGGTGATCCAAATCAGATAGAATTTTATAAACAACTCGTATGGATCAACCCGGAAAATCAAGAAGCATAAAGCTGTCAACATAACAGGTGCGACCATGTAGGTGCTGACAGTGAACCAGTCAAATTCACTTGTAATATTGCCAAACGCCTGATTTTCAATTGACAGTGCACTCCAAATAACTGGCGCGCACAGTGCTGTGATAATTCCAATGTTGAGCAAATAAGGTTTGAGGTGTTCTTTATAGAGTTGGCCTCGTGAACGGCGCCAGTAATGAATGGTCAAAACAATAACCCAAAATGGCACCCCAAAGCAAAAATTCAGAATGTGTATTTGTGATTGTAGGCCCCAAAGGAATGAAAGAACAATGTGCCGCGATCCCGCGACCCGCGCTTGACCAATTGAATAGTAAAACATTATCAGAAAGATCATTAGGGAAAAAGACGGGAAAGGTTGTCCGATAACACTGGGATGATCAAATGCTGGTAATGATGAGGGAAGGTCGCTTGTCAAAAGAGCTATCAGGAAATCCCGAAAAGGGTAGTTAACTATACTTAGGACCCCAAGTGCCGAGATAAAAATTGACCAACGGAGTGGCAGGAATGTGTTGTATATTTTCACCAGATAAACATAACTCAACGTCGGAAAAACCACAGAAAAAAAGAAATATGCTACTGCATAACCAAAAATGGAGTTGAATAGAGCATTTACCCATAATGAGACTGTGGGCAATAGCAGGTGCGGAACTAATGTTAGGTCATCATTGGAAAGAAATAGATCGCCTTGTTCAATTCGCCAAGAGAGATGTTGCCAGCTGGTGATGTTGCTCAACGCGTCAAAATCGAAAATCACTGGCAAAAAATAGCTTGTTTCAAGGGATGCGATTATTCTGAAATCCCAAATAAGAAAAAGCAGGAAAATCCATCCGACAGACAGGGTCAGGCTAGCTTGTTTGAGCAGTGCAGGATTAGCAACAAACCTTTTTAACATTGTGTTTTCCGCTGATAACTATGTGACGCGTTTAACCATAATTCTGGAAGCTTCGTGCAAACGGCATCGACTTTAAATTGATATTTTTTCAACATGCTTTGAAAGTGAACAACTTCATCAACGGTTCGCTCTGGCCCATGCAGTTCAGGACTAACTAGGCATATTTTTGATGAAACAGCCGTCAGCCCAATGATTTCAGTTTCATTCAAAGGGAAGCCATGGAAACAATCAAGCCATATCCAGTTTATTTTTCCGTTTAATTTGAGTGCAGCGGAATAATGTTCGTATTCGGATACTCTGATCGCTACCCGTTTTTCATTCTTCCGAGTCTGTTTAATAAGTGAAGGAAACGATAGGTCCAGAAGAAAAAAATCAGCCAATTGACTTTTTTCAGCCATGTCTAATACACGCTCTTCAATGCCTTCCTCTTTGACATTTAGTATGGCAAATCTCCGGCCAGCTGCTTCTAGCCAATCCTCAAAATTAACACCGTCTTGCATGGCATCATGATGAACGACCAACCGATCGCCAAAGCCGTGGATATCTACTTCAACCGGTTCGCTACATTCAAGTTCTTGCAAATCAGTGATTTGATTTATGCGGTGACGTATGACCATCATGGTATTGTTGGGCCACTTCTAATGCGTTAGCGTATCAGCTTTGATTTTAGCATAAGGGAGTATCTGATAGTAGTAAGGGACAATTTAATTTTCGATGAAATTGCATCGTTATGCCCAATACCATGTTCACGGTTGCCAAAAAAAACGGGAAACCTTTGAATGGATAAGTTGCGCTGGAGAGCCGAAACGTAAAAATATAGGTCTAGAGAAAAATCGTGCGGGGGGGCGTCAAGGCTCTCAAAAAAGTCCCTTGAAAATAAGTTTGGCTGCGCGTTTATGTCTGAAAGCCATTTTCCGAAAATCAAAAATTCAAAAATACTCATAGCAAAGGTGAAAATTTGGTCTCTTAAAGCTCGGCGTTGACGACGGCCCTTTATATAACAATTAGGAGAAGAGCTGGTTTCATAGACATCGATCGCTTTGAGAAAATCGTCAGGGTTTGTTTGAAGGTCTGCATGAGTCCAACCTAAGGCCAAACCGTGTGCTGTCTTTAACCCTGAAAGTATTCCAAAACCATATCCCCGATTAATTTTAACGGTGACACAGCGCATGTGGCCATGGTGATTGTTACTAAGCAATTTTTTGAAAACACCAGCGCTTCCATCCTTAGATCCGTTGTTAACAAAAATAATTTCAAGATCATCCCGTTGGCTTACAACTTTTTCACAAGCCTGAAATAATTTTGGAAGATTTTTCTGCTCATTATAACAGGGGATAATAAGAGAATATTTGATGCTAGTGCTCATGATAGTACCCGTAAATTAGTTTACTTCCACCATGACTTTGACTGTGCGGAAAACCTTTTGACGGGTTTTATGGTGGAAAAGCTTTTCAAGTGTTTCAGGAATTTCTTCTAGAGCAATTGTATTAGTGATCAAAGCTGATGGCTTCATTCCTTTAACCATCAGGTCGATTGCATCTTGCCAATCACAAGATACATCGCCTTTGTAAAAAGAGTTCCAACTGCCCAAAAGAATTATTTCCTTGCGCAGAATTGAACTAACCATGCTTTTGGGCATGTCAACATTGCCAGTGATGTTCCCAACCCAAACCACTCGACCAGCCTGTTCACAAAGATTAATAGATGCTTTGAACGTCAGCGGAGCTCCGACAAATTCAATTACTTTTCCAAAGGTATTGGCTGCTATTTCAAGATAGTTGGTCCAATCGTCCTCGTCTCTAAGTACGATAGTATCGACGTTATATTGTGCCCCAATAGCAAGTTTCTCTGGATTACGATCAATAAGTGTTATTTCAAGGTCAGGAAATTCCTGCCGGATAAGCATGACCGCGAGAAGCCCTAAAAACCCTGCACCGATTATGCAGATTTTGTCGCTTTGTTGGTGACTAAGATCCAATTTCTTAATGGCATGCAAAACGACGGCCATGGGCTCAATAAGCGCCGCATCATCAAAAGAAACTCCATCAGGAAGTTTTATCAAATTCCATACGTTAACGTTCAGTTGGTTAGCAAATCCGCCATCTTGCCGTGATCCATAGTAGCTGTATTGCTTGCATAAGGCGTAATGTTGGTGCTCACAGGAAGAGCATGAGAAGCACGGTAGCAGGGGGAAAACAGCAACTCTATCGCCAACGGAGAAGGTGTCATTATCGATAGATGTAGAGGAAACTTTTCCGGCTAGTTCGTGCCCCATCACCAGCGGGTAATGGTACGCACCATTGCTGAAGCTGCGTTCTATGTCTGATGAACAGACGCCGGCTCTCATGATGTCTACAGTGACCTCATCATTCTGCGGTGACTTTAAAGGTACTTCTGTCACAACAAATTTTCCGTTATTCGTTAGAACGACGGATTTACGGACATTATTAAGCATGCTCACTCCTGTTCCTCTAGGTCATGTTTTTTTCAAAAACAACACGCCTTGCGAGGTAATAGTTTATCAATGCTGAAGCCATAATCCCACAAATTTGAGAAAAGCTCTCAGAAAACCCCAGTAATTCATAACTGCCTATCTGCATGATAATATGACCAATCAGTGCTACGGAGTTGGTCATAAAATAAAGAGGCAGGGCCTTTGCTGTGGTAGCTTTTGACTGAAAAGACCAGGTTCTGTTTATTTGAAAGACAATTGGTATGGGGATGAGGAAGCCAAGTATCCCCGCAATGCGGTAATCAATGTCGAAAAAATTAAAGAATAGGCTAAACGAAAAAAAATTGATTACCGACCCAACGCCACCTACAACACAAAATCGAAAAAATGATGTTGATGAAATTACTCTGAGGAACCCAAAATATTTAGAGATTCTAGCGATGGTCGGTCCATTTCTTTTTTCAAGTGGCCAGAGTTTTTGGGTTTTTATTCACTTTTTTTCCCCACCTTTTGCTCTAAAATTTGCAGATTTTTGTTCTGATAAATTAATCGGTATGCGTCATCTTCAATTAATACTGTGTTCAAGAAATTACTGTTGGGAAGAATGACATAATCAAATTCATTCGCTAAAACGAACTCTGGAATTTCGGAGTCGGACAACTTGTTAATTAGTATTTCCTGATGCCAATTATGGATCCCAGCATCATTCCGTTTGTTTCGAGTAACACCATACATATCCGAAATGGTGAAGATCAGGTCCCCTTTATTTACAGAGCTATTCATGAAAAAAGCTTCAGCTTCATTATTCTGCCTGTAGTTTTTCACACCTCTGTAAGCGTCGGGAATGCTTATCATTAAACAAAGTGCCGCCATGGCGATGCTGGTTTTTTGGCTTACTTTACTGAAAATAATGAAGATAAACGGGATGAGGAGGGCAATCGAAAGTTCAGTATTGCCTACATTTCCACCGGCCTTCAATCCACTCAAAAAGGAAGCCCCTGATGCAAAAACAAGTGGGAACGCCCAAGGCTGTTTTAAGGCTTTCATCTGGTCGAGAGCAAAAGAAACAGGTTTTTTAAGTGGCGCCAATGCGCTGACACCCGCAACGCTAAACAAAATGAAGAAGACAAAGGTGAGTTTGATGAGCAACTTGAGGTGTTCTAAGCCCCATGACTTCAAATTCACCAAGCCATGATCTGCTAGAACCGTAACTGACCAAAACCACGCATTTTCGATGGAAGCGACGTGGTAAAGAATTAGTATTGTTGTCAGCGCAGTTATAGCCGCAGACACCCGGTATTTCCATGATTGCAATAAGGCAAAAACAATATAACCAGCTATAAATGCGATGTACTGCTGTTTGAAGATAACTGGCACAGCTACTAAGATCGATAATAGAACAATTGAAGCGGTGATGCGATGGTTTGACTGTTGTTTTTCAATTAGGTAAAGAGCCGTTAACCCAATGCCCACTGCCAATGTGTCTGGTTTGAATTTTAGAGCATAGATGAACCAATTGGAAAGCACGACTACAGTGGTGAAAATCCAAAATGCTATAAAGTGCAGCCGCTCAGTGTCGTGAATGGTTTGCGTGATTTTTAATTGAATAAACAAAAAATAAACCAGCACCAGGATTCCCAGCAGATGCATTGCTTCAATCATTAAGCCGTCGGGAATTACATAACTCATCATCAAGATGATATAACTTAGCCCCGGGAAATAATTGCTTGAAGCCATGGTAGGAAAATCATTTGGCCCTGAGTAAAGCCGTCCTGATGTTTCGAGACGATCAACCATTGCGAGGTGGTCTAGAACATTCCAATCGGCAACCACACCAAGGCTAAAACCAATGGAAGAGATGAGAAAAAAGGAAAGTAAAAAGAGTGTTGCATACATATGGCTTAGTCCTGTTTGTCTCTCTTCAAGATTGAAACCGAATTGACCCGTTAAGTTACGCAAGCGTAGAGGGAGAGTTAGGTTATGTCGATTGTTTCATCCATTCAGTGAGGCTGGATGCATCTGAATAAACAGGAATACCTCGATCGTTTAACGCATCTTCTATTATTGACTCAGCGTCATAATAACAAACAGGCTTTCCAGCATTTTTTGCGATGATCCCAGTAGATGTGTATGGGAAGCTTACGCATAAATCTGAATGTTCAATTACACGATGTGCGGATATCCCAGGATCAATAAAAATTATTTTATCGTATATTTCAATGATCTCGGCCATAAGATGGTGCAAGTGCTTCTGGTCTTTTAATTGATATTTTTTAGTTTTGATTAGCACTGTAAGGTTGTTTTGTTTGGCCGCGTAGATTACGTCTTTCAAAAAATTCCGGTAATTTTTCTTATTCACATATTCATGGAGCTGGGGTACCGCTGCTACCTGATAATGACGCTTTGGAGGCACATCGAATATCACTACTGCCTTTGATGTTAAAACTGGTAACGGTTCTCCATTATCGGAAAAGGGTAGGTCATCTACGACTAGAATATCATAGTCCCCTTGCGCATTATTTTCGATAAATTTCTTCTGAGGGTTGTCCCAAACAACATAGCTTGGCCACTTCATCATTTTCCAATAGTTCATTTCTCTGTAAGGTTGTGTTCTCGGGACGATGGGATGGTTGTTTGTCGAGTAGAAATACATTGAAACGTGCCCCCCAACTTGTTGTGCTAGGTATGTCCACATTGGCCGATAGAAGAAGCTTTCGTGATGAAACCAATATTCATTGTCGGGGTTTTTGTTGGTATTGAGTTCGAACAATTTGAACGAAGATGCCTCAACCAGAAGGAAGGCCGCCCACCACCGACCTATTATCAAATAGTAGAGGCTGATCACAATTGCTCCTAACGCCCACAACGCATAAGCGATGTAACCTGATAAGGATGTGATTTTTAGGACCGAATTTCGTTGATAATTAATGGACACACCATTGTATCTTGAATGTGGAACGGAACGGCATTCGTGGAATATTTGGCGAATATTTCTGGAGGTTGCCATAGAGTCAATATACCACGAAACCAGATTCAGCTGGGGTTGGCTTGATACAGGAGTAGGGATGTGACTGGTGTTTAATCCAAAAAAGTAGGTTGCTTTCATATTTGAACTATTGCCAGTGTTCTTAAAGCTTGGCGTCAACAATTTGTAGGTAATCCCGGCAACTCCATAAAGCCAGAATAAGATGACAAATCCTGACCACGCCAAAATAGAAGCAATATTATTTACCGGAATATTGCGCTTTTTTACAAGATCCAAAAGTTGAGGTGGCAGGATGTGAAATGCCGTGGAGCCGTTGCTGAGGGCATTTTGGATGTTTTTATGAAGTGCAACCCCACCGACATACTTGATGATATTTTGTCTGCAAACATTTCCTGTGATCTCTCTTGTAGAAGGAGCCAGAAATCGAGACATTCTGAAAGAATAATTATGGGACAATTCTCTTTCGATTTCATCTTTAATGTCTAGAATAATACCAAGCGAATTGTTTGCTTTAAGCTTTGTGTATCCACGCAATACCCCCCGCCGATATTGGGCTATTTGTGTTTGAAAAACCCATAGTATTACGTTTTTAACAAATGGTTGCATCAGGTGTAATGTTTAGAATGAATCAAAGGGGGACTATGTTTGGGGTCGATGGGCTCTTTAGAAATTATGTTGTGGGATTCTAATGAATCGATAACCGCGTAAACTTCCCAAACAGGAATTTGACACTGTTCTGCAATGTTGATTAGATCGTTATTTCCGTCAGAATAGGAGATAATGTTCATCATCGCTTTGATGGCATCATTTCGTTGATTATTGCTAATGAGGGGATATAGATTTCGTTTGCCCATTTGCGGCTCGCCCAAGATCTTAACTTTGGGATTGCAATTTTTTTCGATAAGTTCAATGGATCGCATGACAGCGTTAAAGCCACCTTCCAACCCTTTAGGGGTTACAACCTTTTCAAGGTTATCCAGAGATGTATGATACTCTGGGTAAACACCATATTTTGTCCGCATAATAGAGGCGACAGGTAAATCAATGCCCGGAGCACAGTACTGGCGCTCATCACTGCCCCTGTCATTCCAAGAATATTTCTTAAAGTCTGGCTTGATTGAATGCAAAACATGTTGGACGATTTTATCGCTGTAAGTGTCGCCATGTCTTGATGGCAAATAGGAATAATCGCGATTGTCGCCGATGCACGTTAAGTTAAAGCCAGCGATAATATTGGCTTTCATGGCATCGATATTCTGACTTAAATAGGCAATGGAGCCAATTGTTTCCGGCACGAAGGCAATACGGTATGTATACTTCCTATCGATCATTTTGCTGATTTGGTCTGTGACATATGTCAGTACACTTATACCAGACAGTTCATTATTGGCCATCGATGGATGGCAAATATAAGATGAAAGAAACACCTCGTCTGAGAGCTCACCCTCCATAATCACTTCACCATAAGTTAAAGCCCCGGGGCTTAATGACGCGTCAATGAATACTTCGTAGTCACCTTCGGTCAATGATTGGCGTTGTTCATGGGTAAGACAAAACCCCCAATAATCGTTGTAATATGAAGTGACATAAGGAATGGCTGAAGGTTGTTTTTCGAGTGAAAATAAATGTGGTTCGAGCTCTGAAAGCGGCATCATTGTGTGAATGGGAAGACTGTATCCAACAAGATGGAGGTTGTTCTTTTTAAATTCACATATCTTCTTCCCACATGGAGCCTTAATCCAAGCATCGTTGACATTCCATTCACGCGGGATCGTCCAGTCAAAGACATTAGTTCCAGAGGTGATTTCTTTAATCTCCAGTTGAGGAATTAACCCCTGAATATGGCCAAGAGTTTCTCTCACGCCATCTCCAGTAATACTTCTGTTGATTGGCCATAGTTTGGCGCAGAAATTGTGAATTTCATCTCCAATCATGACGTCAACATTTTCTTTCTGTAGCGTGTGGTTAGCAGGAAAGGTTCCTGGGGAAGGGTCCTTGCAAGTAGTGCTTCAGCATCACGGCAACTTTGGGACACAATCGTACCACGTCCGAGCGGAGTGATAGTACTTTTCCCTGTGTTAACACAGAGATCATGGTAATCAACAAAATTTGCTTCGGTATCAGCAGCGCCTAAATCGCGTCCTGTGTATGTAACTGTTGCCGAGTAAGTCTGGTTTTTTAACTTGATGTGCCCAGACAAGCTAATGTCTTGCCGATAGCTTACATTAAGTTTTTTTTCGACCCAGTGAAGATAGGTAGATCCGCTATCAAAATTTAAATTACAAATCATCGCGTCGGTTTCATAAAGTTTAGCCCAAATGCTTTTGACACCAAAACAATGGTCGTCGTCAAAGGCAGCCAAATGAGATTGCTCGTTGCCATAGCATAGAACTGAAAGCATAGGGTCCAGTGACCGATCGCCTTCACCCTTGAGTAATAGCCAATTGCCGATAGGACACATTCCTGGGGCACGCAAACTAGGATTAAAAATCTTATCTTCTTTGTCTTGACCAAAGGAATAAGTGAACATGGGCAGAATAAGATTACCGTTAGGACCAATTACTTCACAAAGACAATCAAAAAATAATTCGGCCAAATCATCAACGCTGTTGCACCCCTCAGCTGGACCAAAAAAGGCTAAGTTCGAGTGCATAAAGACAGTGCTGCCCCTTTTTAAATTTGATGCCTCCATGGCATTAATAATGTCAGTTTTTTTGATCATTAGGGTTCAAGTTAGCTTCAATGATTTCGCAAAGTCCGGAAACAGTTCTTAATCGCCGATCTTGGAAATTATCAGCGGTGAATGAAAAATTGAATTCCTTTTCGGCATCTAAAATTACATTCATGATGCCCAATGAGTCCAGGCTTGTGGAATGAAAGATATCACAACTCAATTTGTTGCCATCCGTCAGGTTGCTAAAATCTGGATCTACCTTGGCAATATAATCCGTCAACCACTTTTCTATTTTTTTCATTGTTTTCAGTCTTAATTAATAATTGCTACGGCTCTTACCGGCGCTCCATCGCCATTTTCAATTTTGATGGGCAAAGCGGATAAGATAAAAGTGTCTTTGTCAATGTCACGCAAATTACAGAGATATTCTAGAATGACAACACCTGCTCCAAGAAGAATCGTGTGATTTGGAGAGTCATTATCACTGCCACGGCCATTCAAAGGATTGTCGGGCATGGGACTGTCAAACCCGACTAAAACAACACCCTGATTAACTAGATATTGTGCGGCCTCCGTGGAAAGAAAGGGGTGATCACTGTAATAAGCTAGGCTATCAGTCTTCAGGTCCCAGTCAAACTGGAATAGGATGCGTTTAGGAGTTTGATTACCAAGCGCAGATTGAAGCATTTCTACAGTAATTTCAGTTTTGTCTCTGAGTTCAGTGAAATCGACACGGCGGGCCTCTCCATAAAACTTATCTAAATCGACATGTTCAATCGTGTTTCCTTGTTTGATGAAATGGCGTGGGGCATCCACATGCGTTCCTGTATGAGTTCCAATCGTGACTTTTCGGGTTTCACGACCCTCAACTTCAAATCGACCAAGCTGATTGATTTCGACAGAGGGATGCCAATGCACCGGGAAAGTGATCATTCCTTCTCTGATTGTCATGCTGAGATCTATAATTTTCATTTTTTGATCACCTCAATAATTGGAAGTTCACTTGATATAAGGAATTTGATGGTCAAATCGCTATTGTTTACATCCAAATTCACTTCGGGGGTTCTTTGTTCAATCCCATAATTAGCTGATATATCTCTGGTTAAAAATGCCAAACTACAACACCCGGGGGCATCGAGATATGAGCAAGGGCGCAAGGTGTCGGTAAATTTATTTTCTGTTAAGGTCAGTGAAATACTCATGCTGTTAAACGGAGCTGGCAGAAACCAGAGGCCAGGATACTTTCCCTCAGAAAAACGTAATTTTTGCAGTTTATCTTCTGCATTCTGAATGTCATTGGTGAAAATTATCGCCGAAATAAAACCCAAGGGCTCGTTTTCAAATGGTTCAATATAAGCAAACTGGAGATCGAGAACAGGGTCGTAAAAGACACATAATTGCTGACCATATGTCTTTGCAAAGTCGAAGGCACCCTTTTTAGAGATGTTCATTTCATTTCTATCAATTTTGACCCAATCATCTAATGGCGCCGTACCCCGGCATATAAGCAGTATATTTGATTGTTGGGCGCTACTATGTGTGTGATGGTCGATTAACTCAACACTTGCTGCATCACGGCAAGTCATGAACACTAAATCATGCTTGGGGTGATGTTTGCTCAGATATGGCTTTTTGTGGATGGAGTTCTCAACTGCCGTGTCCTTAAATAAAATCTCATAGCCGAGGCGATTAAGCCTCTCAATGCTTGCTTTTAAATTCCGACTGGAAATAGTGAAGTGGCTAAATCCAATAATCATTAACGGCTTAGCCTACGGCTGATAACTTTTTTCAACTCTTTCCGTTTAAGTTTACCCATCACGGTTTTAGGAAAATCCTCTACAAAGACAACATGATCAATTGTGATTTTACCCTTAGATTTGAGGCGACTATTGCAGCTTGCCTTGAGGTTATGCTGTTCGGGAATTGCGCTATTTATGACCAACACGAGACTTTCACCGAGTGTGCTGTCTTGAACCGAGGCAATATAAAATTCGGGGTCGCCAACAATAGGTTTTAAAAAGGCTTCAATTTCAAGTGGTGAGATGTTCAGCCCTCCCCTAATGATTGTGTCATCAGAGCGTCCTAGGATATTAACACGACCATTTGGATCAAGATCAATCAGATCATTAGTTTTAAAGATGGTTTGTGCTGGCTGATACTCGTTGTTTTCAATCCATCCAAGACATTGATACGGGCTTTTGATTTCAGCAATGCCCGAAGCGTTATTTTTAATTGTTACACCAGGCAAGGGCATTCCGCATGAGCCAAATTGATAATCTTCTCCATGGTCCACAGACACATAGAGTAATTCAGATAGTCCATATGACTGCAATGGAGGTATCCCATAGCGATGATAAAAATCTTCTCCCTCACTCAGGCTTAGGGCTCCAGTTCCAATGAAAATTTTTCTTAAACTTTCACCTAAGACATGGTCAGTGCGATCCATTTTTACAAATAGCGACAACATAGTAGGTGCCATCCAGACACAGGTAATCTGTTCTTCCCTAATGATGGATGCAAACTTTAAGGCTGTCTCAATGCTGAAGGTTTTGTCAATTATGACCAAGGCCTCGGCTGCTAATGGCGCAATGATCCCATTGAAAATTCCAGCCATGTAATGCATGGGCATGAAATTTAGAAACCGATCATCCGCTGTGATGCCTGAAATGGAATTAAAGGCATTTGCACACCGGATGAAAGTATCAGCACTATGGATTATGGCTTTTTGATCACCAGTTGTGCCACTGGTAAAGGTTATAATGAAGGGTTGTTTTGCCGTTACCGTCTTTGGTTCTGTCCGGGACAAATTGTATATATCAGTTGTATTGAAATTAATTTTTTTATTTTCGCGGTCGTTCAACATGTAGGCACTAGTTGTATCGATATATACGTCAACGTCGATTTTTTTGGCCTGATGCAAGAGGCTTTTGTTCTCAATGTTTGGGGGTAACATTGCTACACAAAATCCATGGCGCATTGACGTTAATAAAATGAGAGCAGTCTCAATATTATTATCTGCGATACAAATAAAACGTTGTCCAGTTTGAATGCCCGATTGTTCAAGAAAAGACGCTGTTTGATCAATTAAATCCAGCAGTTGCTGGCCAGAAAACCCTTTTTGATTGGATAAATCAAACAACATGCATTTGTTGTTGGTTTCAAATGCTGAAAAAAACTTGGAAACTAATGTGCTCATTTCAGCTCGTTAGAGAGAGGATTGTTCACTGCCAAAATATCGTGCCAACGAGGATTTTGACTGCTCATTAATGTAGATACCCTTTGCATTTAAATCTATCGCAATTTCCTTCAGTGTGTCCAAAGGTGCATCATCTAGTGTGAGCTTGCACAACTCGATAATAAGCACTCGTGGGTCAACATTATATTTAAGGGCAACTTCTCTGACCATCCCCATATAGCTCGAGTGAAAGCCAGAATATCCGCAAATTAAGTCCAGACCGTCGCTACCTACTGAACTGAGCAGTGGGCGAATATATTGTTCGGATAAATCGATCAGTCTCAGTAAATCAATATCTAGCTCATGGTTTTCACGTTGTAAGATCGCAACGAATTGTTCAAGTTGAGTGTTTCCCGCGCTGCGCCCCAGGCCTTGAAGAGAGCAGTCAATAATTGATGCCCCCAATTGATGGGCAACAAGCGCATTAGCATTACCCAAACCCAGATTATCATGACCATGGAAGCCGAAGGGGATATCTGAGATGCGTTCACAATATTTTTGGATCATATTTGGTGTAAGGTTGCCAGCAGAATCAACTAGGTAGACAAAGTCCGCACCATAATTAATCACCTCTCTTGCCGCCATCTCAAAAACCACAGGGGACCTTGCGTATGACTTCATGAAGTTCACGCACGTCATAATGCCTGCGTTTTTGGCTTTTTCAATAAACTCTTTGGTTCTTTTGTAATCATCAATGCTTACACCAATACGAATAAAATCCATTTGATGGTCAATGCAAACATCAAGATTTGGCAATTCACAGATGCCAGGGATGGCAAACATTCCCCATTTTGATCTAGTTAGAACTTCCTTTGTGGCGACCATATATTCTTCGTCGGTTTGTAAAGCCTGTCCCAAGCCCTTTTCGGACGCATTAATGCCGATCCCGTGACCTATTTCGATATAGGGAATATTAGCATCCTCCAGGCCTTTTGAAATTTTAGAGGTCTGGCTAGTACTAAAATTAAAATCGATGACATAAGAGCCATCTCGTAGTGTTGTATCAAGTAACATCAAAAGTCCTCACAAAACATCAGAGAAGCATTTCTTTAATCGGGTCTCCAAATTTATATTCTTTGGAGGCAGGTGTATTGATGATGTCATCAAAATGCTTGGGATGCATGCCAAAGCCCGGTCGTACAACTTTGATATTATCACGAGTGAAATTGTCACCCTTTGCAATGTCTTGTGAAGCGTAAATCGAACGTTTGAATTGAAGGTTGTTTTTTTCGCGCTCTGAAAGAATGATTGCGTCACGTCCAAGAGATTTCCATGCGTTCTCGGACTCTGAAACCAGTAGTTTCATTTCTGCTGTATCAGAGGAGAAGGCCACGTCAACACTGTCAATCTCTTTAGAGGTGGTGAAGTGTTTTTCAACGATGCTTGCCCCAAGAGCGACCGCTGCCAATGCAGTGCCTATTCCAAGGGTATGATCCGATAAACCGATTTCGCACTGATACTTTTTGCGCATTCTTGGTATATTAGCCAAATTGCTGGCTTCGACTTTTGCGGGATAGTCAGAGGTGCATTTTAGTAGGGCGAATTCTTCAAACCCTTCATTCGAAATAAATGCGACAAGATCATCAATATCACTTTCACTGGTAACTCCAGTCGAAACGATCATCGGTTTGCCTGTTGAGATAACCTTCTTTATCAGCGGATAATGATTGTTTTCAAAGGAGGCAATTTTATAAGCAGGAGTGTTTAATTGTTCCATGAAATCAACCGAGGTTTCATCGAAAACAGAGCTAAAAAAGGTAATGTTTTTCTTTTTGCACACTTCACTAAGATCGCCAATCCAGTTCCAGTCCATATATGCCTTACTATAAAGTTCATATAAGCTACTGCCGTCCCAGAGACTCTCGGGATTGTTGATTTTGAAATCACTGGAGTTGCAGTTTAATGTCAACGTATCGGGCGTATATGTTTGTATTTTGATTGCATCTGCTCCAGCTTCAGCAGCTGCGGAAATGATTTCAACGGCATTATCAAAAGACTGATTATGATTTGCAGACATTTCAGCAATGATAAAGGGTTTGTGTGCAGCGCCAATAGCGCGTCCATTAATAACCATTTGAGGCATCTGGTAGCGGCTCCTTACTTTAGCGTGAGCTGTTTTAGTAAGTTTGCGATGGTAGTGTCATCGGCATTAATTTTAGAAAAGATTTCCTCGGCTTCATGAGGGGCAGTTTTGAAAGCCAGTCGCATCAGGTTCATCCAGTTAACATTATTTTTGGAGCGAATGCGTTCAATCGCATCAATAATAACCAATTTGTTTTTGTACACGCGAGTTTGTTCATCTTGATGGTAGAAGGCAAAACCACATTTTGAAAATACCTGCTGGCTCTTTGGGTTGTCAGTTTTGATTTCAGCCACCAAAACAGTCGTGTTCTTGGCGGTGTATGACGCGACGGCTTTTTGTAGAACGATTTGGCCAAACCCTTGCCCGCGGTGATTGGGGCAAATGTTCATCGACACCAGTGCATCCGAGGCATCAGAACGATACTGAAACGTAACGACTCCAATTGATGTTTGTTGTTTAGTGTTTTCAGCAATATAGATGCAAAAATTTGGATCATTTAGTTTTTCGGTGAACCATTGGACATGTCTGTCTTCGGAAATGATGTCGGAATGATGTGATTGTTTGCGCGTTTCAGGATCATTGCGCCAAGTAAGAATGTCCTCAGAGTCAGCCATAGTTGCTAACCGGACAATGATGCTACCCGATAGTGGTGTATCCATCATTAATGGCCTATTCACAATTAAGTTTTTCAGCAACGAAAATGAACCAGTTATAGGCTAGTCCAAACCATTTCATTTCAATATCTGCATGATTGAAATTGCCAAAGTGACCTGAGAAATCGTGTTGAATTTCCTCTTTGGTTTCAAAGCATCGCATAACTTCGCCGTTACGGGCATTAAAGTGATCATCCTGGATAACTTGGTACCCAGCATTTTCGTGCGGAATGCTGTTCTTGAAAATAAAGCTGGTGCTTTTGGGAATAGATACAATAATCCGCCCACCAGGTTTGATCACTCTTGCCATTTCATTCACATGATCTTCAAAAGGCACATTGTTCAGTGACATATAGTAACAACTGTTCCAGGCAATAAGATAGTCAAATGATTTATCTGCGTAGGGGATATTACTACAATCTCCGGTGGATAGGTCAAAATCGTAGTTTTTATCAGATAAAGAAGCTTTTATGTCAGCGATGATCTGATCAGTTATTTCAATACCGCTGGGCAAAAGGCCAAGAGATTTGAAGAAAATCAAATGCCGGCCATCCCCGCACCCAACATCTAGAATGGTCTCGCCAGCGTGGGGCTTTGGCATAGTTAGTTCAGGGAAACTGCCTTTAAAAATTCTAATGACGGCTTCTGCTGGGTATGAAACAGAGGTGTTGTCACTGTAAATTTTCCCCCATTTTTGAGTTGAGCTGTATGTCATATTGTCAGACCAATCTACACAAAAAAGTTTTATTTCAATAATGTAGAGAAACGTTCTGTTTCGTCTATCGGTGGTGTTGAATTGAAGTGCAACAACCGTGCAGATGATTTTGAAATGTCGTTTACTTTATCCTCCAGCATTAAAGGAAAATTGAAATACGGTTTAATGAACCATGGGCCATATAAATTGAACACGCTCCAACGTCGTTTTTTAGAAGCCTCGCCGCCTTTATGCCATAATCCGGAGTCAAAAATCACTACATCACCTGCGTGGCCTGTGATTTCTATTCCTTCATATTGACCGTCTCTCTTGGGGCGATCTGTCCGCAGATGTGAGTTTGGTACATAAGAGGTCGCACCATTCTCGGTGGTGAAATCATCCAACATGACCATTACGCTGAAAAACACACCAGGCTGCATTCTTTTTTGGCCGATGTAACGGCTATCAGTATGCCAATTTTGACCTACCTCAATTGCATCAGGATTTTCTTGGCTTTTGCATCTGTTAATGGCATTACATGCAACGAGGACATGGTCTTCATCAATGATTTCGTTGAATATTTGTCCGACTTGAGGAATATCGACAAGTGCCAGTAACTCTAAATTATGGCGGAAAAAATTTGGCGTAAAGGTAGCGTTTTCGCCCAATGTGTATTTGAGTGATTTTGAATTCTTTTCGACTATTTCCTCTAATTCCGTGACGAAATTAGCACACTGTTCATGGCTGAAACAGTTCTCGATTTTAGTCAAACCGTTCAGTCTCAAATTTTCCACGTGAGACATTGTATTAATTTACTCCTTTTCTGAATGAACCAATCATTGTTTTTGAACGCCCTTTTAAAAAACTTGGTGCAATAGAGTTGCGTCCATAGAAAGGGAAGACTTTACCAAGTGCAAATTGTACTCTCATTGGGAGGCCCCAAATGTTAGTTGGCTTGCGCACAGTCCACAGCCCCACATTACACTGAGAAAACCCATACATCTGCATCAGCCATTTAAGACCTTTAGGGGTGTACGGCTTTTTGTGGTCAGGGTCATCAAAGAAGGATAAGCCTTCAGACTCAACGTTAGGTGTGATCATCACGCATGCACCGTTGTCGTCAAGAACACGGTAAATTTCGCGTAACAGTGAATGTGGATTAAAAATATGTTCAATAACCCCATAGAGTGTAACCAAATCCAATGACTTGTCAGCAAAAGGAAGCTGGTCAGTTTCAAAGTTGACTCCGTCAGAAATATCCAAGCCATGGCTTTCCCAACCATGGTCCTCGAAGACTTTGCACAAAACTCCGTCGCCACAACCAAGATCAAGATGACGGCCAGTTTTAAGGTGATAATTATGATAATCCAAAAAACGCATAATTGTCTTTTGGCTCAGTTCACAAGTTTTATAGCGTTCGGGATCAACTAGAGTGTCGAGCCTTTTTTGAAAATAGACTTTCGTCAGTTCACCGGTTTCGTTCATTGCGTCCAACTATTGTTGAGTGTTTCTTAAATTATTAAAACTTAATTTATTATTGCTGGTTAGCGGTGCGAGAGAACTTATGCAACATATTCTATAGCATTAAAGCGTTATGCGATTCTTTGGTTTATTGCGCGTCTCAACTTTACTCATGTTCGTTAGTTTAATCTTTGAAAACCTGTATGGCAAACTGGTCCATTGAGCAACTCGTCAATATCAGCCACGTCTTCACATGATTTAATTTTGGCAAACACATTATCCAGCGTGTCAAAGTAGTCAGCGAGGATATTGTCTTCATGCGCAAGAGACGCATAAATACTAGGTGTTGCAAGATACCCTTTTGTTAGCATTTCCTGTGTGAACAAGGTTTTGTATTTTGTTGCATTGTTGCTGTTAAAGGAAAAACCGCTCAACGCTGTGATGCCAGAGAGGGTAATATCAAGCTTATGGATGTCAGCTAATTTTGTCCAACCGTCTCTGATCTTGAGCCCAATGGAAGTAACCTGCTGCCAGCTTTTTAGTTCTTCCATTACGTCGAGAGTTTTCAATGCCGCAGCAAGTCCAATACGCTCAGTCCAGAAGGTGCTGGAGATGAAAGAGGAGTTGGCCGCATCCATGACCGAGCGGCGTCCAATCACGGAGGTGATGGCGTATCCATTGCCAAGGGCTTTTCCAAACACCGCCATATCAGGTTCCACATTATATTTTTTGTGGATTCCCCCAAAGGTTTCGCGGAAGCCAGAAGTACATTCATCGAAAATAAGGACAATATCGTTGTCAGTAGCGAGCTTGCGGACTTTTTGAAGAAAGTCATTTTCTGGCTCTTTGTTGCGAACAACCTCCATTTTGATTGCTGCGAGCTTATGGTCTGCAATCAGAGCTTCCAATTGTTCGATTTTGTTGTATTCGAACGGATAAACTGATCCTGAAAGAGACGGTGGGACGCCGTTTGGCTCAAGGCCGGAAAGAAGGTGTGTGTCCAGTCCCCTGTTATCTTTAATATTTGCCGCCAAATACCAATCATGCCAGCCATGATACCCACAAAATGCAACCACCTCTCGACCTGTCGCCGCGCGCGCAATTCGAACAGCAACTGAATTGGCTTCTCCACCTGTCCGACAAAACCGGGCCATTTCTGCAAAATCGTGCATATCGATCAAACGTTCAGCCAGCATGACTTCTTCAGGGGCATTCAATGTCGACATGTTGCCGTCTTGAATAACTTGTTTCACAGCGGCATCAACGGCATCATGGCTGTATCCCAATAGATTTGTGCCAACACCCATCAGAGAAAGGTCACGATATTCCTTTCCATCAAGGTCCCAGACGGAGCACCCTTTTGTGCGCGAGAAATATGCTGGCCATTGCTCTGGCAAAAACATCTCCGGCCGCTTTGATAACAACATATTTCCAGCTGGGATAATCTCTTTGGCACGCTGCCACAATTTTTGCCCACTACTCATATTCAAGCCCTGATTCCGTTTTGAGTTTTTGCTCTTATTATTATTCAAAATGTCATTGTCGCTCTGGCTAATAAATTTGATGATCTCTGAGAGACTGAATTGCGTGTTGGGGTGAAAGTGGTCACAAATTGATAGGACAACATCGTAGTCACTCTGGTCATCAATTGTAAGTCGAACAGACGACAAGTCCTGTTCTGCTGTTACGTTGCACGTTTTAAAGTGACCACTTTCCCGCATATAGATAGTGACGTGTTCTCTTTCTGCATCTATGCGGGCGCTTAAATTAGCTCTTTTTAAAGCTTCAAAGCTAAAGACCTCGACATCCATTCCGTCAGGGAATGTGGGGGGGAATACATTTGAAACGTAATCGGCATCACCGGATATAAATCGATCAACGACTTTATCCACGATCGATGGGTCGATTAAAGGGCAATCTCCAGTGATACGAATAATAGCATCAGCATTATACTTCTGAGCGGCTTGGTAATAGCGTTCAAGGACATTTCTTTCATCGCCTCGAAAGACGTCATAACCAAGGTTGGTTGCATGCTCGGCCAGTCTGTCGTTGGTTTTGTGCTCTGATGTTGCAACAACGATTTTCGTCAGTTTCTTTGATTGATTAATGCGCTCGAGTAGAAGCCCTATGACAGTGTTTTGGCCTAGCGGCTTAAGCACCTTGCCAGGCAGTCGTTTTGACAACATACGAGCCTGGACAATACAAATGATGTTCATTTTAAAACCCAGTTATACGGATGGATCAAGTTGAGATCGTCACTTCGATATGCTGACGATGGCGATTTAGCTGGAGTGCTGCTTTTAGAAATTAGATCTTTCAATTGTTCTGACGAATTTGCACCAAAAATGATTTTGTTAATACCGCGAGCAAAGTAACTATTCACACAGCTGAACGCACCTTCTAGAGGGCTCATCTGGTGAGTCTGAAGCCATTTGGCCCAGCTTTTAAATTGAGTTTCCCAAGGGAGAAAATACGTGGGTAAATCCTCGTAGTTGTTAAGCAGTAACCCCTGCATAAAAATGCTCCGAATGTGAAGGTCGATAGAGTGATGCTGGGCAAACGCAAGAATGCCATCATCAGCCAATCGCTGGTCTATAGCGTTTGTAGGAAGCTGCACTACATCAATGTCATTGTCTGCCGCTAATCTCATCACATCCTTGGGGTTGTAAACGGATACTCCAATTTTATTGCAGAACCCTTGTTCTTTTAATCGGCTCAATTGACCCAGAGCCATCTTCACTTGATCGTCATTCAGGTTATGGGTGTTATGGATAAGAACCGCTTCGACTTTGTTTATGCCAAGGTTTTGCAGGGAAATGGTGAGAAGTTGTTCGGGGTCAAACGATTGGTATCCCTTATCAGACAAAGGGTATACCAATTTGGTCACTACTGAAAACAAAGATAAGTCAAACTGACCAAGTCGTTGTTCAGCGTTTCCATAAGCGGGGGCAGTGTCGAGAGTGGTTACTCCATGCTCAGCTGCTATGCGAAGCATCGCTTCCATCTCGGGGGTGCTGATATTGCTATCTTTATTGAAAACACCATAATTTGAACCAAATTGGGCCGTTCCAAGCACCAGATGTGAGGTTTTATGGTTCATGAAAATGTTCTGTTTTATTACTGGGTACGACTTGCTTGATGAAATGTTCTTGGGTTTGTAACATTTGCTCTAAAGGTCAAATATGTTTTTATAATACTGTTTTCTTGAGGTCTCGAAAAATTCTAGAAACTGATCAGCCATGCTGATTTTAGGCAACTTTTTGATCCGCATTCTCATTTGGTCAAGGCTGTCCCATAATCGTCCATCACGTTTTGAAACAATGCCAAGATAATCCTTCCGATGAACGCATATTGACATTGAATCAGACAAGTTATTACCCTTGAATGACTTGGCTTGATTAAGGCCCTCTAATTTATAACCAATTAATTCGAGACGCTGTTGCCATCCTTTGAGAGAGATATGCTGGCCAGCTGAAATACGTTTCATTCCAAGAGTGTCAAAACCATGCTGTGTTAAAAGAGCCATGGCTTCAAGACCCATATATGGGCGGAGTCTTTTGTCTCCGTCTCCACTCACAACAAGCGCAATATCACATGATTTCTTGTTCAAATTAATTTGAGAAAAAGAAATGACGCCGATCGCAACTCCATCTGTTTGTACGATGATCAGGGTGAGTCTATCCTCAGTCAAATTCTCAAAATAAGACAACTGTTTTTGCGGAGTGTTAGGGAACATACCCTGTTCAAGATATGCCGTAATCCCTTTGTCATTAAACCAAGAATACCATCTGGAATTTAGCGCAAAATCATTATCTGGTATGCATAGGTTTATGAGTTCACCTTTAATAAAGACATCTAGTTTTGAAGTGTTTGAAGTCATCGTATCACCTGATGCCTAATTCAGTTCGGTCAAGATATGGAGTTTTTCAATCACAAAATTAAAATCAGCATCGCAAAGGCCATAATATAGAGGTAAGCTGAACACCTGGCTAAAATAATCTTGGCTGTTTGGGTAGTCAGAAGGTGAGTGCCCCTTAGCTTGGTAGAACGGCTGGTTAACTACGGGGATGTAGTGAACTTGCGTAACGATATTATCTTTGCGCAGGGATTTCATGACCTGATTGCGTGTTTTTCCTATTGCGTCAAAATTGATTGCCACTGAAAAAAGGTGATTTGCAGAATGGTCAATATTCACCTTCTGGGCGCGGCGAATATGCTGAAAGTTTTTCAATTCTTTTTCATACCGATGCGCAAGCTCACGCCGGCGCGCAACGAAGGCATCAAGTTTGTTAAGTTGCGAGTTAGCTAAAGACGCTTGAATATCAGTAAAGCGATAGTGATAACCAAGGGTTGCCATTTCATAATACCAAATATTTACCTCACCATTTGTGTAGGCATCTTCAGTATTAATGAATTTTTCATCCATTTTATTGATACCATGCGACCGAAGGCAAAGTAGGGCTTTGTAAATCTCTTTGTCATTAGTGGTTATGATCCCGCCCTCGCCAGCCGCAATAGATTTAACGGGGTGAAGCGAGAACACGGTGCAGTCTGAATATTTGCATGATCCAACCTTCGCGCCACACGCATAACTTCCCCCTAATCCGTGCGCCGCATCTTCGACCACAAATTTACCTTTTTCTTTGGAAAGTTTGGCCACTTCAGGAACGCCCTCTGTAGCTCCACCGAACAACACTGGAGCAACGATTTGAATGTCATCATGCTGGTTCAGTGAAGCAGAAACAGTATCGTAATCAATGTTTGCGGTGGATAGATTGATGTCAGCAAATCGTGCTTTTCCACCACAGTAATAAGCAGCGTTAGCCGTTGATACAAATGTGATAGGTGATGTTAAAACTGTTCGACCGGGCTGCATTCCAAGCGCAAGATAGCTTAAGTGAAGGCCGGCAGTAGCTGAGGAAACTGCAACTGCATATTTTGCCCCCACATACGCAGCGATACGCTCTTCAAACGCTGGAATGGCGGGGCCTTGGGTTAGCCAACCACTTTTTAGCGTGTTGCTGACCGCCTGAACATCGTCATCATCAATATAATGTTTACCGTAAGGAATGACTTTCCCAAGGCGTTTGATTTCATTGCAGTCTTCTTCAGAGGATTTTAGCGCTTGGATTGTTTCGTCGATGCTAATGCTGGGTCTGTTCAAAATTTTGCAAAGCTTATCGTCACTCAAACTTAGATCATAAGGACGCTGGATAATTGTTTTTTTGCGCTTGGCTTGTATCGGTTGAATTGTCTCACCATCAAATCCCATTGCGTTTGCCATTTTTACGCTGAAATCATATTTTGAGATACGTTTCCCGCTGCATAAGTTAACAACACCCGTCTGGCCAGACCGAACCAATTGATGGGCAAGGTCAACGATTTGTGATGTATGCAACGGCGTGAAAAACACATCATCAAACATATAGATTTGACGGCCAGCTCTCAGCTCATCCAGAATAATGTCTGAGAATGAGCGCCGATAAGACGGCCCCCATCCAAAAAAGGTTGTCCTGAGCACTAAGGCTTCGGGATTTTGAGCTAAAACCTCATTTTCGCCATTTGCTTTATGCACAGCGTAGATGTTTAACGGAGAAGTAATGGTGTCTTCTGTCGCTAAAGGGATGCTACCGTCAAACAAATGGTCTGTTGATATGTGAACGAGCTTAATTCCTTTACGGCTAGTTACCTTCGCTACATTGTGGGCGGCGAGCTGATTGACATGTTTTGATCTTTCTGGGTCCTCTTCGCATCCCTCAACGCTGGTGTAACCGGCGGTGTGAATGACCAGATCGGGCTTTATGTCATCAAGTGCCTTAGCTAATTCAGATGGGTCGGATAAATTGACGTAATGATTGGTAGTTCCATCTAGCGCAACATCACGTTGGTTCAACCAGAGATGGACATCATGCTCTTTGCGGATTCTTAACGCCCAGTTAAGGCCAAGAAGGCCAGATCCACCTGTTATGACGATGCGCGACATTCTTTAAATCTTCCCGATTTTGTGCTTGTTCAGATCAATCCACGCCGACAATTCTTTTTGACTCATCCACTCGGTGTTGTTGTCTGAAGTGTAAGAAAAACGCTCAGGTACTTTTTTGCCATCACCAATTCGGGCAGGGTCTTTTGACCAATTGTTAATCGCAGGAAGGATTTTGAAATAACCATCATATTCAAATGTATGTGCCGCATCCTCAGTACCGATCATTTGCTCGTGTAACTTTTCGCCAGGGCGTATACCAATGATTTTCTGCTTGGCGTCTGGAGCTACGGTCTCGGCGATGTCAACAACCGTCATGGATGGGATTTTTTTGACATAGATTTCGCCACCTTTCATATCATCAAACGCATGCCAGACCAGTTTGACACCTTCTTCTAAAGAAATCATAAACCGTGTCATGGCAGTGTCAGTGATTGGCAGCTCGCCTGTATCTTTACGGCTGATGAAGAAAGGAATGACAGATCCACGTGAACCCATAACATTGCCATAACGTACAACCGAGAACCGTGTTCCGTCTCTGTCATTCATTGGGTTACTGGCTGAAAAAAGCTTATCTGAAGCAAGTTTGGTCGCACCGTATAGGTTGATGGGGTTAGATGCTTTATCGGTTGATAAGGCCACGGCAGATTTGACGCCAACTTCATTGCAAGCGTCGATAACATTCATCGCTCCATTGATGTTGGTTTTTATGCATTCAGCGGGATTGTACTCGGCAGTAGGGACAATTTTGGTTGCCGCGGCATGAACGACATGATCAACGCCCTTCAAAACTTGAACTAAACGCGCTTTGTCGCGAACGTCACCGATCACAAATCGAACACGAGGATCATTCTCGTATTGCATGGCCATATCCCATTGTTTCATTTCGTCGCGGGAATAGACAATGATTTCTTTTGGGTTAAATTTCTTAAGCGTCATTGGAATAAATGTATTGCCAAAAGACCCCGTGCCGCCTGTGATTAATATGGATTTGTTTGAAAGTAGCATATCTTTTCCAAGAAACTATTTATGGGTTGAATTTATTGCAATTGACCATTTTTAATAGTCAAAACGCGGTCGCAGTGTTCGAGTGATTTTGCCCGATGAGTGATTGAGATTATCGTAACCTTAGCTTTTAAATTTTTAAGATAATCAATAATCTGTGCCTCGGTTTCAATGTCTAATGAGCTTGTGGCTTCATCCAACACCAGTACATTTCGATTGAAATAGAAAGCCCTTGCAAGCGCGATCCGTTGACGTTGGCCACCGGAGAGCTTGGCACCATCTTCACCCAGATTGGTGTAAAGGCCATGGGGCAAGTCCGCAATCGCTGCGTCCAGCTGAGCTTGGCTGACCGCGTAGAGAAGTTGTTTTTGGTCAATGTCATCTTTGGCGATGCCAAGCGCAATATTTTGCGCAACTGTTCCATCAATAATGAAAATTTCTTGAGGTAAATATGCCACATTTTTCCATAAAATTTCGGGGTTATTGGTAATGTCCTTTCCATTAACCTGAATCTGGCCTTCAGACGGGGTCAGCAACCCAAGCAATGTATCCACCAAGGTCGTTTTGCCCGCCCCAGATGTTCCAACAATGCCAATATGCTCCCCTCCATTTATCGCAAGTGAAATTTTGTTGAGGGCAGTAATTTTAGCGCCCGGATAGCGATATGATATATTATGAAGTTTGATAGATTGCACTTGGTCAATGGTGTCAGGTGTGAATGACGTGTTTTGGGCCGGCACAGATGATGCTTCATGCTTTATTTCTTCAAGGTCAGATGCCAGTTTCATTACCGTGTCTTTTGCATATCGAACACGGCTTAGCGTCAGGGAGAAGCTACGCGCGAGTGGAATCATCCTGATTGAGGCCATGCCAAAAACCCCTAACGTGGGGATCAAGGTGATCGGATCGCTAACCATATGACTTGCGGCAATAGACATACCAGCTACAAAGATGATGATGATCATCTCAAAGATATATTTGGGTAACATAGAAAAGAAATTAATCAAGCTTTGTGATGCCGCAAATGTTGATGCGCTATTGACCAGACTTGTGTTGAAATAATGTTCTTGTTTTAACACTCGGATCTCTTTAAAGCCGCGCAAGCTTTCGTTGGTATGCCGAACAATTGCCGCTGCTGACTCATTGTAGTGGCGGCCTGCCGCCGTCATCTTTTTGCGAACGAATAGATCAAAACAAATGAGGCCAACAGCCGTGATCGCGACTAAGAACCCAAATGCATATGGGTTTGTCCAGGCCAAAAAAACAATTATCAAGATGGCAGCAATGCTATCGCCCAAGGCTTGCAAGCAGAGCATCACCAGATTGGCGTAAGTAGGCACCATCATTTGAATGGCGTTGACATAATCTGAACTGTTCCGCTGGATCATCTTGCTGTAGGGCATGTTCTGATAAGATGTGATCAGGTTTTTACGGATGCGCACCTGTTGATTTTGACTAAAGGTGATCACCGATTTCATGATGATGGCGCCAAAAACACTTTTAATGCCATAAATAACAATCAGCGTTATGGCCATTAATGTCACAAGGCCACTGTGGCTATAGTCTTTTAACGAAAGTGCGTCGACAACAGTAGTGGGAAGACTCTCAACCCCGCCAAAGACAATGCCTAAAAATGGGCCAATGATCCCGATCCCAACAAGGTCAAGAATAGAGAGCGCCATAAAGGAGACGGTAATTCTTGGTAATTGGCTCCAGCTGTCGCCCAGCAAGAAAATAGCTTTTTTAAAATATGACTTCATGTGTTTTTTTAATTGCCCATGCTACCGCAGTCTGGGTGAAATCATTCCCCCAGAAGTTTTTGTTCTTATTTTCGACTCAGCCTAATATTAGCTGGCTAGAGCCAATGTCCTCGTCAAAATGCTCGAGGTGATTGCCTACCCGTCATGACCAGAAGAAAATGCAGCGGTCCCCGGAAATAGGCTGGAAGCATGCGGGCTAAATGGCTTTGCATCTTCATTACGCCGCCGCATCATTCATCAACATGTTTTGATCAGTTATATAATATGCTTCAGGATAAAAAATATTAGCGGGTTTGATCTGTCTAGCCAAAGCGTCAAAACAGGCTTGTGGGGTACGTGCATCACAAATTATCACTTTGGTGTCATGAATATCATCCTTGATTTGATCAAGAGTGGTTGCAACAGGAATAGGCCCGATTTTGTTTTTGTTGCTCTCTTCACACACGAATGCGGTGACGGTGACGGTGCTATCAAACGACGCCATGATCGCCAGCTCGGCGATATCGACATCGCCAATAAGCACAACGTCGGTGATGCCTTTGGCTTCCAGACTTGAGAAAATGTCGCGGTATTCTACCCTAAGCTTGCGGTACAGGCTAAGCGAGGTGTGGAGATGTTCGACCACTAGTTCGGCCTTTTCCGCAAATCCTTTGGGGGTAAGGTAATAGGCGTAACGGCGGGCGGGGATCTGCTTCATCTTGATCACGCCGCGTTTGACTGCGCGTTTCATCAGGATGTTTACCAGACCTGTGGCAATGCCTAGCCGTTCGGCAAGCTTGGTCTGGCTTACTTTTTGGTCGGTTTCAAGAGCCGTGATTAAATCAAGCTCCGCTTTGCTGCGGTTGTCCATTTTGATCGTAATTTACCCTAAGTGTTATAGTTGTATAGCATCGTTCATAACGTGAATGCAAATTATATTCACGCAATGAACGTAATCTTAGTGAGTTACCTTTTTAGGTGTGGGATGATTAGAAGTTTGTGCCAATGGTACCTCATTGAAGTGAACAAATCCTTGCATTCATGGCGTGAATGAAATAGCTTTTGGGTATTAGACCCGATCAGAGAGCCCTTCATGACTGAAGACCACACAAAATCGGAACTACAACTGCTTTCCATTCTCGAGGATGAGCAAGTTATTAGCCAGTCGGCTTTGTCAAAACGACTTGGAATTGCGGCTGGCCTTGTCAATTTTATAATGAAACGTGCGGTTAATAAGGGGCTGTTGAAAGTCCAAAAGGTGCCGGCGCGTCGCTTTGCCTATTTTTTGACGCCGAGAGGGTTTGCCGAAAAGGCCCGCTTGGTTGCAAATTACATGAATGCATCATTGAGTATTTTTAAAAATATGCGTGATGATTTCGATATATTGTTCAGTGACGCGAAAGCGCGTGGTGCTAAGCGTGTTGTGATAGTTGGTGATTGGGATCTTGCTGAACTTGCTTTGCTGGGTTCGTTGGGCGGCGATGTCGAGATTGCCGCTGTTATTTGTGCCAAGACAAACCGATCTCAACTTGGTGTTATTCCAGTTTTTACACAGCTTGATCAATTTGAAGATGTGAGTGACGATGACCTGTTCATCGTCGCTGATATTTATCATGCGCAGACACAATATGATGATCTGGTTTCGCGTTTTGGTGCGGAACGGGTGCTGGCACCCAAATCTCTCTATATCTCTCAACAATTTACCGAGATGATGCCGAAGTTGACGGCTGGAGGGCGACGATGAATTGGTGTGTAGTGGCTATAAAGCCTAATGGCGAACGTACTGCCGAAGCTAATCTAAAGCGTCAGGGCTTTGTGCCCTATGTCCCGCAAATACTTGTGACGCGGCGGCACGCGCGCCGGGTTGACCAGGTAAAGCGCCCGTTGTTTCCAGGCTATCTCTTTGTCCAGCTAGACCCTGATAACGCTCGTTGGCGCGCAATTAACGGAACATTTGGCGTGCGCCATATCCTGACTAGCAATGGCCGCCCGCAGACGGTTGTATCGGAAGTGATAACGGCTCTGCTTGCGCGGGAAAACGATGGCCTAATTGAGGTTGCCCAAAGTTTTGCTGTCGGCGATACAGTGCAAGTATGCGGTGGACCGCTGGATATGCAGATTGGTAAAATTTTGACAGCAGACGAGGCTGGGCGTATTCGGCTGCTGTTGCAAATGATGGGCGGTGAGGTGGTTTCGACCCTTACCGCTGAAAGTCTGCAAAAGATAGGCTGACGACTTTCGCAGGCTAACAAGGATTAGTGGCCCGGGTGAGACGGTTCACCCGACCTGCGGTAGCATGGAAATATCTCTTGATCGAAAAAGGATTTATGTGAGGTGCAGCGTAAGCTCGATGATCTAAATTTTTAACCCAACGCAAGGACGCTTGGTCGCTAGGTTGTTCTGCCGCGCTCAGTAAAATTTTTTAAGGTACTCATTGATTTAGAATATAAAAATGTGATTTCAACTGACGAAATCGCCGGGCCGATACGCTTTATGGAATGTTGTGACGCCGTTGCATCGGCTCCTTTTACGTCAACAGACGTCATTGGGTTAGACACAGGTAAAGCGTCAGTGTAGTTTGATCCGGCTAGCTGGTTTGATGGTTCGCTTAATAAGGATTGGGGGCAGTCATTAATGATCAACGGCAACTCAAAGAGTGGATGGCCGGCCTATTGCACCATGAGGCCATCAAATAATTAGGTGCGAGAATGTTTTCTGGTTTTGAGGAAAAGTAATGACGAGCAAGACAATCAAGTTAACGTCGCCACATTTTAACGATATCGAAATTGGTGCTGGTAAGGACCTTGTTCTTATTGCTGGCCCTTGTGCGATCGAAACCCGAGATCATTCGATGCGTATGGCCGAAATGATTGGCCAGGTCTGTGACAAGCTTGGCGTCCGCTGGA
>Ga0209654_1000242_pt1 | contig 57251 bp, 73 predicted proteins | sample SaaInl1SG_22_DNA_FD_184646 | JGI IMG/M metagenome (GOLD analysis project Ga0209654, IMG submission 184646) | Marine microbial communities from expanding oxygen minimum zones in the Saanich Inlet - ESP_161SG_22_DNA (SPAdes) (version 2) | ecosystem: Environmental > Aquatic > Marine > Intertidal... | reverse complement strand
TACACACCACAAGGGTTCACCATAAACTTCAGCTAATTTTCTTGAAGCTCTTTCAGTCTCTATTTTTATTTTTGAGAAGATCTCTCTGGTCTTGAACTGGGCTTGCAACCCTTCGAAGGCGATCCCGTTCTTCTGTAGTAAGCTGTGCCAACCCAACACTCCTAAACCTAGAGCCCGTCCCTTGGCAGCTGACCTCACAGAATTTTCGAACCCCCGGAGACCCTTCGCTCTCTGAATGAATTCTTCCAGGACACCGTCCAGGAACCAAGTCGCATCGTACACCAAATTTGTATCCTTCCATTCGTCGTATTTTTCTAAGTTAAGTGATGATAAACAACAAACAAAACTGTGAGACTCATCTGTATGTAGAGTTATCTCTGAGCATATGTTTGTCATATGTACTTTTAATCCATTCGCTTTGTAAGCCTCTGGGTTAGCTTTGTTCGTGTTGCCTTTAAAAAGGATATATGGTTCGCCAGTGGCTTTGCGCTTTTGGATAAGCTTGCTCCATTTTTGTCGTGCTTCTTGATCTCCCGTCTCAAGTTTTCGCATAAACTTATCGCCAATGACAGCACACTGATGTAAGTTAAGAGATTGCCTGTTGACGTCTCCTTTAGGTTCCCTAATTTCAAGCCAATCGAGGAAGTCAGGGTGTTCAATATTGATATTAACTGATGCAGCTCCTCTTCTAACGGCACCTTGGTTGGTCGCGAGTATAGTTGAGTCGTAGATTTTGCAAAAAGGGACAACTCCGTCTGAAGTTCCATTACCTGTAATTCTGGCACCTGCGGGTCTAATCATATTAATGCCTACCCCTACACCGCCGCCATGTTTAGCTAGGAGCATCATTTCTAAATTCTTTGTTCCAATGTCCGCTATTGAATCAGCGACATCAATACCAAAACAGCTAATAGGTAAACCACGATCTGTGCCAGTATTAGAAAGCACAGGGCTAGCCAAACACAGCCACCCTTTCCATATATAGTCGAAGAATACATCAGCTAATTCCGGTTTGTAAAGTCTTCTTGCAACAGCGCTAGATACTCGCTGGTATGCTTCTCTTGGCGTCTCTGCTTGAAGCAAGTAGGATCCACCAATTGTTTTTTTATAAACTTCTGTGTCTCCCCACTCTGGGTAGTCAACACCTTTTTTCCACTCATTATTCCACATTATGTGTTAGTTATTAAATATATTAAGTAACCTATGGTTACGTTTAGGTTAACCATTACTAAGTTCCATTGTTTTGCAACAAACACTTGAGGTGTTGAAACAATTCCGCCAATTATGTAAGTAATAGCTCCAATATTGCCATAAGGTAAAAGATATGGAGAGATCATAATGAATGCTGTCCCCATATATCCTAACCTATTTGCAATACGCTCTTTAGCACTAAGTCTTCTGTCTTGCACTAATAATCTTAAAAAGCTTTTCTTCCATCTAAATTCACACTTTGAACAAGTTTTCTTGCCATCATGCTTAAACTTAGAATTGCTTTTCTTTTTCTTACAAATATTACACTGTCTCATTACCACATATCTTCAAAATCTTCTCCTTCATTCGCTTTGGAATAATCAGTAGGGCGAACAGCAAAGAAATCAGTGTGAGTAACGCCACCAGTGAGATGGTAGAACCAGTCAAGGTTGTCTGCTCCCGATTCGTCAAATGCAAAGTATTGCCCGAGGTCGAGGTAACCGAGTTCTGATAGTTTTTCATTTAATCTTTTTCTAATAAACTGTTTTAAGTCGTAAGCTTTGATACCTTCAATATCACCCATCTCAAACATCTTGTCTATATACTTTTCTTCAGACGTGAGCATCGTTTTAGCAGCTTCTAAGACGTCTTCTCTACACGCCTCTAGTAATGTGTCATCTTCATCACACATATGCCTAAAAAGCTGACATCCCATTTTAGAATGCAAAGACTCATCTCTAACTGACCACTTCATCTGCTGGCCAATACCCTTAAGTAAATTTCGTAACTGAAAAGAATACAGTACAGCAAAAGCACTATATAGCGATACACCTTCAGCGAAAGCGGAGAAAATGGCCAAGGAGCGACCAATAGACCTGGGGTTATTATCAGCAGTAGCCACAAGATTATCAAATCTCTCAGATGTCGCAGGTTCGTGTAAAAACGCTTCATAATCTTCTAAGCCTAGTGTTTCGTTTAAATAACTATAAGCTACAGCGTGAATTGTTTCTTGCGAGCCAAACATCATAGCCATCTGTTGTATCTCGTGCTTTGGAAACCAACCAACAACTTTTTGCGTCCAGTAGTCCGAAACAGCACATTCTGTTTGAGCAAAACCTAAAAGTATATTACCTACTAAATGCTTTTCTTTTACCGTTAGCTTTTCATTCCAATCCTTAAGGTCACCTGACATAGGTATTTCGGTATGTAACCAGAACGCTTGAGCTTGTTTAAGCCATCCCTCAGTATAGTACTCTGGATATTCAAACGGTTTATATGCAATTCTTTCATCAAATAATCCCATTTATAAATCTAATTTAGTTTCTTCTTCTTGTTTCTGGTTTTCTTCTGCTTTAGCTTTAAGCTTTGCTACTGTTTCTTCATATTCTGGTAGCATTTGTATAAAAGCAAACAATCCTGCTAATCGTTCGTCGATCATTCGCATTTCTTGAATTATTTGTTCTGTAACAGCTTTTATCGTTCCGACTTTAGCTGCTAATTCTTGTCTTGTAGGTGTGCTCATCCTGTTATTGTTTTGCTTAATATTAAAGGGCTTTCATCAATACCTGATTTTACTTCATAATGAGTTCCAAATTCATTAATAATTAGTTTTTTATCCCCATATAATTTTTTATAGTTCTTTCTTACGTAGTCTTCTACTTCATTCATTTTCATAAACAGTTAAACACAGTTCTACAAACGGTATGTATAGCACATACTCTCTAAAATCTTGCTCTATATAAGTTCTAATCCCGAATAATATCCCCGGATACGTTCCTATTTCTAGTTGCCATGGCTTCATTGTTTTGTTCGTTTAAATAGTATTGTAGCATTTTCATGTGGAAGTTAATCCTTTCTTCGTAATGCTTATCCAAAGTAAAATCCGTTTCTTGTTCCGATTTCATCAAGTTCTTTTGAGTTAAGTCTACTGTTTTCTTTAATGTATCTTTTAACATCTTTATCTAGTTTACGACGCTTATAATGTAATGCAGCTATTTTTTTCTTTTTTCTTTGATTATCTGTATCATCATATCCACGTCCTTCTGATTTTGCGGCTTGTAGCACGTCCTTCCATCCTTGTTTTTGTTCAGCCATAGTTTAAATAATTTCCATCTTAAAGGGAAAGACTCATTAGCCCTTCCTTTGCATTCTATTATGTAATCTTGTCCAGTAAAATCAGGTGTATACTTAATTCCCAAGATTTTCTTTTGCCCTCTGTTAGTAAAATCACCTTTCCCATTGGCTTGTTTCTCGTAAGCTTCATTGTCAAAACTAAATCCTTCGACCAACTGGAAAACTTCACCTTCATATTCTTCAAATAGTTTTTCTTTCTTAAGGGCTATATATGTATACTTTTCTAAACCTGATGCAAAATTAATACCATCAAAAGTTGTTTTCTTTGCGACTACCGGACCTTTCTTCCTGCTTCGTCTTTTCATATTAAGTAACCGTTGTATAAGTTATTTGTATATCACCAGATCCTTTAGTTATAGTTTGTGTACCTAATGAATCAGGCGGACCTGGATCACTATAAGTACTAACAGGAGAATCTTCTTCAAGATAATCTTTCATAATCTTATCAATTAAGACGTCTGTGGTTTCGCTTTTTAGCTTTTCAATATAATTACAAGCATCAAGTAACTCTTCTTGTATATGATTAAGCCATTTGTGCAGTGAAGGTTCATCATCGTGCAAAGTTACGCCGTACTTTTTATAGCCTACATTACTACGCTCATCTAATTTTTTAATTACTTGCTTTACTATTTGATCTTGTGTAGTTATTTTCATTAGTTATCTTTTACAAATGTTCCGTTAATCATTTTGCCTGTACGCTTTGAAATTTCGCCATACGCGGACTCAATACATTCTTCTATAGTAAAACCCTTTAAATAAGCTAAGTTGGTTAAAACAACCACCATATCGCCTATAGCGTCTTTTATTTCAGGCTTGTCTTCCTTTAACAAAGCTTGAGCTAATTCACCTGCTTCTTCGAGTAATTTTATGTATTGCGTTTTACCATCGCCTTGAGCATACAAACCTCTGGTTTTAGCCCAATAGCGTATGTTATCAAATATATCTAGTTTTACAGATCCCCTGGTTGATTTTTGGAACTCTTCCGATTCCGCCATTGCTTTATTGTATATATAACAGGTACCAGGACCAAACTGGCTAGCATGAACATTAGATATAACCCACTCAATTTTAGCCTCATCATCCAAGGCATACGTTCCGAATCCATTCTTTATTTTTATATTTTTTAAAAACTTTGCATTAATATCTTTTTTAGATATTTTAAATGTTGTTGTAGCCTCTGAAGAAGAACACTTGCTCATTTTATTAGATTTTTTAAATAAATTTTTATATAATTGACGATCTACTTTATAACCTAGATCTTGCTGCAATGTTTTTTCCGCAGCCGAGGCTAACGAAATATCATCAGTTTGAAATAATATTTCATACTCGCCATCCTTATAACCTTGAGTTTCGACTACACGTTTCTGTATATCAGTAGTGCAACCAATTTTAACACCTGGTATATGGTATATTTTATATTTAGCCATAACTTTTTGTTTCTTTTAGTTTTTTAATTATTTCTTTACTTGCCGGGTTTAGATATTTGCTCATGTAATTAGTCTTTTTAAACCAATACTCAAACTCCGACGTTGAGTTCTGCTCTGATTGCGGGGTGTGGGTCATATCCTGCTATGTTTATCATGTTATGTGTAGGCATTCTTAAAAATCCTCCAGCTCCCTCGACAATATCCAATCCCCAATCGACGCTAACATTAGGAAGTTTCCGAAAATCACGGGACAACTGTTCTTTAGCTTGATCGATATGATTGTTGTACAGATGGCAATCGCCAAGAGACGCAATAAGCTGCCCAGGTACATAACCAGTACCTTTTGCGAGCATAAGTAAAAGTAAACCATACATTGCAAAATCATAAGGCAAACCAAGAAATACATCGGCTGATCGCTGATTCCACATAAGATCCATTTTTCCATCATTTATGTATATTTGAAAACCATAATGGCATGGAGGTAAAGCCATATCCCCAATATCAGCTGGGTTCCAAGCACTAACCATGAGTCTTCTTGAGGTTGGGTTGGTTTTGATTTCTCTAACCAATTTTGTAATTTGATCAACGCCATTGAAATTACGCCACTGAACACCGTAAACAGGACCAAGAGTCCCATCTGTTCTACCGGACCTTTCATAATCCGCATCCCAATAATTAAGGCCATTGTCATTAAGATACTTAATATCTGAACGTCCTTGAAGAATCCATAAAATTTCTGTAACTGCATGTTTAAAAAATATTTTTTTAGTTGTTAGCAGAGGAAATCCTGTTGACATATCATGGCGTAATATTCTTCCAAACACAGATCTCGTGCCAGTGCCTGTTCTATCCGCCTTAGGTTTTCCTCCGTGGACGAGTGATGATAGTAATCCTCTATATTGTTCTTGTACATCGTTCATTTTTTATCATAGTAATATTTACAGTATTTATAAAACACCTCCCATACAGAATAACGATCGCATATTTCTGGTGATTTATGAACTACTTTGTGATTATTTGGTGAGCTTATTCCTATATGCCATTCACCTGTTTTGTTTAATATACCTACAGGTGATATTATAACTCCTGATCTAACACAGTGCATATACCAATCTCTTTCTTTATCGCTAGGTATATAAGCGGGAAGCTGTTTTTTAGCCTCTTCTTTTTGTCGCTTAGTTGTTACTCCCATGGCAATGGTCCTGATATTGCGTTTTCTATAGGCATATAATCACCCGACGCATGATTCCACTTAAAATGAGCTTCTGCTTGGTTTTCACCTAAGTTTTGAAACTTTACTTTAAGCACTTTAGCTTTAACAGTATTGTTAGAATAATCTCTATGAATAAGCAAACCGTGATAACTTGCGTCATACCATTCGCCTCCACCTTTAATGTTATACATTGTAGGCTCATCCATTGTGCCGTCATCTTTCTTATACATCTTAGTTGGATGCGCTACGATAATAACTAAAACATCATATTTTTTAGCAAATGTTTCAATGCGTGCTAAATACTCCATAGTAGCATCTGTTATAGACATATCTCCTGAGCCTTTCATTTTAACTTTGTTAAAAGGGTCTATAACTAAACATTTAATTCCTTTGCGCTTAACAAGCTCAGCACCTTTTTTAAGCACTGAATCAAGATCATAGCGCTCAGACTCTATAAAATAAAAATTATCATTAACAACATTAAAACATTCATTCCATTTTTTACCACCCAAATCTTCTGTTTTAGGCATCCACCCGCCAACCTTTCTAATAAGCTTGTGGGCATGCAAAAATGTTGGTTTGTTTTCTGGAGATGCAAAAGCTGTTTTCCAACCGTACTTTAAGTTGTAGCCCACAGCCATTCTATCAACAAAATCAGACTTACCGCTGCTAGGTACACCTGTAACGGTAATAAACTGCCCTGTGTAAGTACTAAAGATAGAATCAAAGTTATCAAGACCGATTTGAAAACCAGGCTTAAAACCTTCGTGAATAAATTCTTCAAGTTCATCATTTATATCATTTACAGTTACAACATTCTCTAACGGTACTGGCTTTGCAGCATGTATAGCATCAATAAGTTTATTCCTACCATCAGCAACAAGCAAATCGTTCGCATCTTTATGTTTCCCCAGATCAGCCATCCAGCATACTTCCGCGCCAAACCTTCTGATAAGCTCTTGCTTAAGATTTTCTCCAGCTTCGTCTGAGTCTGTAGCCAAAACAATTTTAGTTTTGTCTTCAAAGTACTCAATGCAATTATCAAGATAATCAAGGTTAAGGCGATTAAGCGTAGCTCCGTTTGGTACAGAAACGACATTAGGTATGCCAACTTCATAAAGGCTAAGAGCATCCATTTCACCTTCCACAATAACACACCAGTCGTGGCCAACAATATTATTAAGGTTATAGAATACTTTCTCTGCTCCTTTAACAAGTTTAAAGTTTTTTCTACCATCTCTGAATTTTGTGTTAATTAATTGATCATTGATAAAGTAATTAAACTGTATGGTATTTACATTACTACTAGTTTGCGGCATCCACTCTTGACCCTCACTAACTTTTAAAGCAGTGAGAGTCTTTTGTGAAATGCCACGACCTTCAAACCATTTGATAGCTCCGTCACTTAATGTAGTATTGTTTTTCCATTCAGGAAGAACGTACTCTTTGTTGCTACCTCCTTTGCGTTGGAAGGTGTGTAGTTGAAATACTTCATCACAGTTCATACAAGTACCGAGACCACGTTCCCAATCATACATAGCGCATTTGGCTTTGCGATTTTCAGGTTTTCTATCAGCAGAGCAAAGAGGGCATATACCCTCTTTTTTACCGCTTTCAAGATCGTATTGATTAAATATATCAATAACATATCCATTGATCTCTGTTGTGTTCATACTAGTCTTCTAAAGTGTTACCGTCTCCGCTGTCGGAGATCCAATCATCATAGTCTCTCATATTAAAATGGTAAATCTGGTTCTTGTGCAGATTGTTGCGGAGCATAACCTTGTTGAGATTGCCCGCCACCATCACCATCGCGTGGTGCTGCTGACACATTAGAACCGTTACTCCAAACTACTTTTACATTGCCTAAATAAGACTTTGGTAATTTTGCATCTCGCTCTTCTTTAGTTTGTTCAGTTTGAATGTAACCAGAATCTCCGTACTGACCGAGTTCATCGTTAAGTACAATAGTAATAGGATAATACTTTCCTTTCTTACCTTCGTAGATTTTAGCTTTTTCAATCTTAGTTAAGTCGATGTTTGCTGAAATAATACTTGCCATAATTTAATAAGTGGTTAATTGATTAAACATTCTGCGTAATTGCTCTTTGTTAGCTCCTGTAGATCTACGCAAATTGTCTACTGCTTTTGTGTGAGATTGATTTGTGTAAAAGTTTTTCTCACTTGTTGTTACTCCTGTAACGTCGCACGTTCTTTTTCGTGTTCTTGCCATAATATAAAATTTAAAGGGTTTTCGAAATATAATGTTGGCTAAAATCGCCATCGCCATTAACAAAGTATTCTTCATAAACTTGTACTGCATTTGAAACTTTATTCATTCCGGATTGAATAAATCGATCGCTGCAATCAAACAAACCTAATTGATGAGTCTTTTTGTCAACAACTATAAATACTAAATCATATCCAAACATTTGTGAATATATATACGCTTGACTGTCGTAGTTAAACCTATATGCTGAATTAGTAAACTTTGAAATATCACCTGTAGTTTTTAAATCTATAACCAGTTGGTGAGTATGGTTAACGATATCAGCTTTACCTTTCCACGTCATGCCCTCGAGCTCTACTAAACCAGGTACCTCGTATTCAACATTGCCTTCTTGTATTAAGTCTCTGAATAATTCATTACCTAACATAGCCTCACGCATTAATTCAATTTCATCTGCTTCTTTTTCCAGAAGGCAAATATCACTGCCGCTTACTTCTTTGTAAACTTTAGTGTTCCGTGTAGATGCTTTAACAATTTTGTACTTTTCAAGCTTGTGAGGCTCGAGGATGCATGTGTGAAAATATCCCCCAATAACCATTGCTGTGGTTGGTGGAGACTGCTTCTTGAAATCAAGAGGATTATTTAGCAACGCCATAATATCACTATTACTTAAATAGGTTTTACCAAAATCTCCGTAGTAGTGCTCATCATCACGTAGCTTTTCTAATATCTCTTGTTTATCCATTCTTTAGTTTATTTAAAATATCATTACTAATTAAATATGTTTGTTGTAATGTTTCAATCTTCCCGCCGTTAGCTAAAAACTTTTTAGCTTTATCAATGTTAGCTTCTGTAATTTCAGGCTTAACCTTTGCGTTAGCATTGTTAGCACCAGGTATTGTTCTATTGATAGTACCTTTGCCATGATTATTAGTAGCGTCAGCGTCAGCTGTATCATCAATAAGCAATAGATTACCTAACGCATACTTTTTACCATAAGATGATGCTGAACCAAACTTTTGTGGCATTTGCATACCTTTTTGGTTTAAATCAACACCTACGATTGCGGCAGCTTGTATAGCATCTTTACCATCGGATATAGTTGCAACGCTTTCAATGATTGGAAACTGTTCTGAAAGAATAACGCGTTCATTAATGGTAACATAAACACCTAGCTCTGTCAAGAAGGGTTTAATAGCTTCAAGAATATCTTCGGCAGATCTAAAATAATAGTTACCAAAGTTATTCTTACGACTTTTTTTAGCTTTAAAATCGTGCTGAATTTTACTTAGCTTTTCATTTATATTCATACTTTATTTAATTTGTGCCAATCCTTATTGGCGAGTTTAATTGTTCGTGTACCATAAGACTTTGTTTTAGCGTTATAGTACGTGTTGTGATAATCTTGTTCTACCTTTTGGTTTAAGATTTCAATGTCCGAAGGACTATCATTTTCAATAGCATAATAACTTAATGCTTCAGTGATGTTTGTTGCATCACCTCTGTCAATAATGTCATCTTCGATGTCATATAATTTTGTATTCATAACTTTATTATATATAATATATATTACATAAATTTAGTGAAAAGTATACTAATTTTGCAAGTATTTTTCAATTATTTCTTTAATGTGCGGTTGTTGCATCTTTTTCAAAGCGTTTGCTTTAATTTTCTTAACCCATATGTCTGATCGGTGAAATCTTGCAGCTATTGCATTCACTGATGCTTTGTTGTCATATGGTTCATCGATACCAAAAAAAGCGCACAAAACTTGTTTTTCAATTAAACTAAGATGTTCGTTCATTACTTCATTAAGTAAATCATTTAACTTCTCTTGTTCATAGCCATAAGGCTCGTCTGCAACGTCTAAGTAATAGTTACTAAAGAACGAAGCGAATGTTTTGGTTAAGAATATATCAGTTTGATATGCTTCATCGTATTTACCGCCGTGAGCGTTTCCGTGTGGTTTCATAGTGTAATATGATTCTGGTATTCTGATAGTTTCTCTATCGCGAGCTATAGCTCTTCTAATTCCATTTTTTATATTTAGTTTTAAATAGTTCGTTATAATGCCAGGCCGATCTTCTTCGTCTGCATTATTGATAAGTTCCCAATCAAGCTTGTTCCATGCTCTGTAAAAAGAACAATAGCCTTCTTGCATTAAATCTGTTAAATCTAAAACACCTATCCTAGGATAAGAACGCTCGAATATATTGGCCATAGATTTTGGCCATTCTATATACGGTGCTCTTTCCTCATCTATCCTGTTAATTATAGACAGTTGGTTTAAGTGCGATTTGTATGTTGCATGGCTGTACCATTTCATGTTCTTAATAATTTTAGTCTTCTGCTGTATTTTCTGATTAACTCAGCTTTGTGTTTAAGTGATTTAACGGGTATACGGCCTCGTATGGAGCCTTGTAACACATCATCTATTATTTCGCTACGTAATACTCGTATTGATTTAAATAAGTGTTCAGCGTGATCCTTTTTGCGGGCGTTTCTTCTTAATAGATTTGCGAGCTTCTTTAAGTTTTTCAGTAATTCCTGCATAATTTGTTGTTGTTAAATGTCTATAATGTTTAATGCTCATATTTTTTATCTTAATGGTCTGGTGAAATATCTTTTAAAGTATCTTTTTGTGTATAGCATAGCTTATGATAATGATATTAAAAGCCTAATGCCTTGGTTAACAGTACCTTTGAAAGTAACTGGTGTTTCATATTTATCTTTATATTTTATTTCTATATCTTTATTCATAATGTTTATCTAATAATATGTTAGCAATTTCAATACTGATTTCATTTTTGTTATATAATTCCCATATAAGTTTACTCATAATTACGAAATGCTTTAGCTCGAGGAAAACGATAAGCGCCAGCTGGTGTACGCTCGAAGTACTCGAATGTTAATTGTTTATTAATAAAATAACCACGTGCAGCCCAAATATCTTTGCGCTCTTGTATGGTTAGTGTAGGCCAAGGTACTTCAACTACTCGATTGTCTGAATCAACACCGAGGAATTTACCAAGACCGCTTTTGAACTTTCCTTTACCTTCGACGAAGCCAGTAATCGTAATCTCAGTGTCTGACCAGTCTTTAACTTTTTGCAAGTTGTTTGATCGTCGTTGGTCGTATGCGCCGTTTGTTCGCAAGATAGATCCTTCATAGCCGTTGTTTTTATTTATTGTGTGAAATGATTGTACTTCTTTATCGGAGAATACTACTTTAGTGTTTACTTCTTGAATAGAACGCCAGCCGTATTTAGATTTAAATGCTGAAATATTTAACGTTCTGTTTATAAAATCGCTAAGATGTGATTTATTATCAAACATATCGTAAACATGGTACTGAAGATAAGTAGATGATTCAAACTTATCTGCTTGAGTTGGTTTTTGTTTACGGACCAACGAGATAATTTTATTAAAGTTATCCCGAAACTTATGATTGTAAAGCTCGCCGTCAAGAATAATATTTGGATTATCGTTGAAAAAGGTTGTAAGCTCAGTGGTAATATGTTTAACATTTTTAAATTCTTTGTGGTTACGTGAAAACATTTTTACTTCACCGTCAATAAGTTGTGTATAGCAACGAACGCCGTCGAGTTTAGGCTGTACAAAATGTACGTTAGGCCACGCAATTTCAGATGAGATTGGTTTAGCTAGCATTACTTTAAAGTCTGTCATATTCTTGTTTGTATTTTTCATATAGTTCTTTTAATTCTGCAAATAGTTCGTATTTTTCTTCTTCAAGGAGCTTTGCACCTTGCAATTCAAAAGCATCTAATTTAATTTTTAATACTTCTTTAGGTGTTAATTGTCTTGAATTACCGAAGTTATCCATAATAAATGATATTTCAGTATCGTTATTTTGCTCGATGTCTACTGCGGTTTGTTGTATTAATATTTTTTCTGCATTTATATACGCTGAAGTCATTTTCATTATGTTCCACCGTGCATTTATTTTATCAAATGTTATTTTGTTTACTTTCATTATCACGATTAATTGTTTCTTGTAACGTATTTATATTAGTTATATCAGGGTTTTCATCAAATTCAATTATAGCGTCTTTAGGATAATATTTTAATATATTTTCTATTGTGTTATCTAGTTGTTTATCAATAACTTGCGTGTTAATTAAATACTCATACCATTTACCCTTGTATAGAACTTTTAGTTTACCCATTGCATTCGTAGTTAGAAAATTCGTTAAACATTTTTTTAATTTCTTCAGTTATATTATCACTTATGTATTTCATTTGTAGCGTATTTTATTCTTTCATGTTTAATTTAAAGTATTCTCTTACTTCATTCATTCGGGACAATCCCATATCAAATGCGTTGTATACATAATTAACTTTAGCATCAATTGTTTTTAATGCTTTGATGTTGTTTACTCTGTCTAGTTGTGCGATTTCTAATTCTGTCATATTATTTTGCGTTTAAGTCGGCTAACGATTGTAGTAATTCAACATTAGTCATTCCTGATTTGATATATTTTTCTTCTTCGATCATTCTTTGTGTTTCTACTATTTTAATACAGTCTATTATATAGCGCCATGTGTCAATCTCTTTGCGTTTGAAAGCTTGTTGCCCTTCAATCATTTCTGTAGTGTAGCCCATGTAAGGTACTTCGTTTTCAAGCACAGTCATTTCAAGCTCAATAAAACTTATTTTAGATTCAGCTTTGTGTATAGCACGTTCGTGTATTTGTTTATCATTCATATTATAATCTTTTGTAAATGTTTTCAATTATTGTTTTGATTGCCAAACTTTTAACTAACTCATAGTCGTCATTTAGAAAATGGTCATATTCGTCTCCACTTAGTTGCCATTCAATTATGTGGTTTAGTTCTTCAAAAACAAAGTCGGTTGTTTTATCTGCAATTTGTTTTGCTGTTTTACTTATACTTGTATTAAGTTCCATAGTTATTTATTTTATATTCAATTATATTATCACGTTAACAATTAGTTTGTAACGTATTATTCATTAGTAAATTGGTTAAATTCATCTTCGTCCATGTTGTCTTGCAACCAGTCGAGCATATAAAACTCGTCAAAATAATCTTCAAGATCATAAACTTGAACAGCTATTGTTTCGTTATTAAATCTGTATTCGTCTATAGTTGCCATTATCGCGTCAAATTCTGGTTGATAGTAATATACTTCATTTTCCCAGTTTAAGTTGCGTAAGTCGCCTGAAATATAGTGTAGATCATAGCCATCAGCAGTTAGTAGTGTACCTATTCCTAAATCGCCGCCGGACTCTACAAAATAAATTTTTGATACTTCTTGAAATTTTTCTAGTGTTGTCATATTATCCTAATTTTAATATTGTTTCGTTAAATGTTTCTTCGTTTATTTTACCTGATAAGAACAAATCAATTAAGTTTTGAGTCAAGCATAGTTTATTTTCTATTGTCATATTATTGTATTGTTTTATTAAATTTAGTGGACGAGGCGGGAGTTGCACCCGCGTTTCCGATAGAGTTGCTATTCGTGCATCGTTGTCGGTCAATCTACTTCTCGCCCGTTTTGTTTTTAGTATATATGCTTAATTTTGTGTTTTAATTATCAGTATATATGTTTAATTTTTAATTTTGTTATTATTCTTTTCCTTCGTTTAGTACTTCTTCTAGTTGTGACCACACAACAGTGTCGTCGTTTTCGGTTAGATAATCATATAAGCAAGCGTAAGCTGCTTGTTCTAAACTATTAGGGCGATCAAATAAATCGTGTTCGTTGTAATGGTAGTCGCTATTTCCTTCGAGTATAGCATCACAATCTGCATAATAGATAACTGCATTGTCAATGTAAGCATGCATGTACTCGTAAAAATCATCGTGGTCGTTTATTTCTGCGTTGTGGAAAGCATTCCATACTTCGTCGTTGAATTCTTGTTGTAGTTCGTTTAGTTTGTTATTTGATTGCATGTTATTTATTTTTATATTCAATTATATTATCACTTGTTTATTTAGTTTGTAACGTATTTTTACCAATCTTTTAGTGTGCATTCCATACACAAAGGCAATTCGTGTACAGCAAAAGTAAAATACTTTTCTTCTTCTTCGCCTAAAAGCTCGTTGCACATACTGCAGTGTTCTATTGTGTTCATTATATTACTTTTATGTATTGATTTTCTTGATTCCATTTCTTACTTGTCATATAACCAGTAACATGATAAGTATTATCTTCTAATAGCTGCATCATTTGTTTATATTCTTTTGTTGCTTCAGGTCGTTTACATTCTTTAATGTGGTGCAAAGTTCTTATTCCATCGTGAGATTGTCCGTAAAATATCCATGTGTTTTTCATATTAGTACATATTTTGTTGCCATTGTGGAATACCTGAGTTGTATCGTTCATAGTATTCTTGTTCTATTATTTGTATTCTTTCTTTAGTTAACTTTGCTATAGTTACTCTATTTGTTTTCTTTTTCTTTATAGTCCCCATTTGCCTTCGTCGCTTGTTAAGTAGTCACCTAGTTTTTTATCTTGTTCGATGAATGATTCAAAGTTATATTCGTGGTTTGTAATGTATTCAGCAACTTCTTTGTAGTCGCCAGACAATGTTACGTATGTTGAGCTATGTGGTCTGTGCAAGATTAGTGTAACTCGTGGATCGGTTTGGTTGTGGTTGTAAGGATCTTTTAGACCTCTGTATAGTGACCAGCAATCGATACCGTTTTTATTGTTATGGTATGCAGGAAACTTATTGCTCATTAAATCTTTTACTATTACTTCGTTCATTGTGTTTCTTTTTATTTGCATATCATTATTGTTTATTATATTATCACTTTTGTTTTTGTTTTGCAACGTATTTTTTTAATTCTTTTATACTTTCGGTTAAGCTTATTGTGTTTAAGTTATACCCTTTTTTTATTAAGTGTAGTTCAAACTTTTGGTTGTATATATTTGCCATTATAAAATATCTTGTTTAATTCTTGGTAAATTTGTATGGTTCCATAAGTTACCTTTAGAGTGACTTCTTCTTGTAGTTGAGGTCTTACGCTTAATTTGTTTCATAGACTCATTAAACTCGTTCTGTGTGAATCCTTGGATAGTGTTGAAGCCATCTTCTTTCATCCACTTTAAAGCGTTAGCTTTTTTCTTAGCTTCCATGTATTCTTTTAATTCTTTCATATTGTATATTTTTATTTGTGTGCTTCATTAGTTAATATTGTTTTAAGAGAGGCAACTAATTTTATAAAACTCTCATTTATATTATCACATTTCTATTTAGTTTGTGACGTATTTATTTTAACATTCTTCTACTTTCAAAATGTTTTCAGTTCCAAAATGCTTTATTACATTTTCAATTGTTTCACTTTTCATATACTTAATCCAATTAGTTGGTATTCCGTTTTTATTCCAAGTTTGTACTTTTGTTACTTTAAACATTTTCATATTTCTTTATTTTAATTACACTTATATTATCACTTTTACTTTTACTTTGTAACGTATTTTATAATAGTTTACTTAATTCTTTTTCACAAATCTTTATCTCTTCATTTATTTTATTAGATAAATCTTCTTTGTTTTCATTCATAGATTTTATAAATCTATTTTCCATTTCTCTTTTTCTTTGTGTGTAAAAAGTTATTTTGTTTTCTTTAGTAAATGTTTTTGGAAATCTCATATTATTATTATTTTTTAATTACACTTATATTATCACTTTTATAGTTAGTTTGTAACGTATTTTTAAAGATTATTATTTAAATAAATTCTTTCATTTTCATTTAAGTTATAATAACTTTTTAACTTATAGCTCAATCTCACTTTGTTCATGTTCGAACCTTTGTAGCTCTCTAGTATTTTGTTTAAATTTTTCATAATGTTTATATTTTAATTACACTTATATTATCACAATACAATAAGGTTTGTAACGTATTTTATTACAAAATTATACCTTTTTACAATTTTATGTAATATATATTATATAAGTAATAAACTTAAGTTATTTTAAATATAATGTGATAAAACATATTATATAACAATAATAATGCAAACAGTAATAAAGCAATTGAATACAGTGCGAATAAACATAGAATTATTCACTAATATAATAGTATTCAATACATATGTTTGCATATTATTCAATAAATAGCTACAATGATTGAGTATGTAACAATGCGTGTAACTAACTGATAAAAAATTAGTAGCAACAATAACGCAATTATACATGTATATATACACAAACACTGCAAATAATGCAATACATAGCCGCATACGTTGTCAATATGGACTTTATATTTAGGTTTTATTGCTAAATGTGTAGCGTAACACAATCATTCTTTATTTGTACTAATTAAAAACGATACCCGCATACTTATATATGCGCTTATGATATTTCGCTACCTTAATGGACACGTTGTGTTAGGGCTGCTTATCAGGCAGGTGTCATAGTCGCATAGCCTAGTTCCTTTCAGATACCACCTAGGAAGTGGTTGAGACAGTGAATGTACAGGTCGTTGCATCATTCGTAAGATAGATTAGCTCCCTGTAACCGTATGGACGGGGAGTTATCTATAAAACATCGATATTATGAAAAAGAGTAGACCACAGGCAACATCGCCTTTATTTAAAAAAGATGCGTGTTACCATAAGGTGAAGAAGCAATACAAGGTATTCCCGAGCGCTTATGCGTCTGGAGCTATTGCTAAATGCAGAAAAAACAAATAACCATGAACCTACCAAAGAACGGAGTAGCTAAAGAGATTCGCCACTATGTTGGCAGTTTGTTTATATTTTTATTAGTAATGTCAATTATATTTATTCTAATGAAATACCCAGTTCTAGATACTAATAAGGAAGTGGTGATGATGCTGATTGGTACAATTAGTGCATCAATAGGACTTGTAGTAAGTACTATTACAGGATCTAAGCCAGACGATATAAACGCATTGAAAGCAGCGTTGGAAAAGAAAGACTTTCAGATAGATCAATTGGTTGCCGCTAAGGATAACCTAGAACATATGATTATAAATCTACAAAAACAAATCTTGGAGAACCAAGACGATGTTATGGATAAAATCATTCTTAAAGCAGCATTGGACTTTGACGACAGAGATGCAGCTTTGAAAGCATTAAAAAACAAACAATAATATGTCACTAACTAAAATAACTGGAGATACTATAGCTTTAGGCACGGTGGTTGGCGCTAACATAGCAGGTGCTACTGTTACGGGTAGTAATATAGCCTTAAACACTGTGGCTGGCAGTAATATTGTAAACAACGCTATAACACATGATAAATTAGCAAATAGATTTACAGAAGTTGCCGAAATCACCGCATTGAACGGTGCTGTTGGTTTTGACTGCTCAACGGCCTCTGTTTTTAAATTGAGTGGTGATTTAACAGGCGCTTATACAATAGTCTTAAGTGGCTATAAAAAAGGTCAGGTAGTTAGTATATTTCCTTTAAAAGGGCAAACAGTTGGTTTAGAGGCACAAGGTACTTCTACTAATACATTTTATAAATTAGCAGAGGCAGATTATGATAACACCGTTACTAGTTTACTTCAAATAGAATGTGTAGACGATTCAGCAACCGATCCTGTTTTCTTCTATTCGGTAGCAACTTACGCTTCTGACAGTTCAATCTAAATTTAGTATATGTTAAATAGAAGATTTTTAAGCATAGGCTCAGTTTCAGAACCATACGATATTCAATATTTGTCAGTTGCCGGTGGTGGTGCCGGTGGAAACGCGTATTATGGCGGTGGTGGAGGTGCTGGCGGATTTTTAACCAATACAATTCCCGCCCCTGCTTCTTCAACACAAATTACTATAACTGTAGGCGCAGGTGGCGCTGGCGGTACTAAATCAAACGGTCTGAACTCATCAATTTCTGGCCCTGGAATTACAACAATTACATCTATAGGCGGTGGGGCTGGAGGGGGTAGTTACCAATCAACAGCAGGAGTTAGCAGCGGAAGCAATGGTGGCTCCGGCGGTGGTCCCAGTAGTTATGGTACTCATTCGGAAGGGGCAGGAACCGCTGGCCAAGGTTTTATGAGTGGTTCAACTAGCACCGTCTCTTCTAATTATATAAACCCATCTTTTAATTCAAATAATTACTTAAGCGTAGCCTTTGGCGGCGGAGGCGGTGGCGCGGGTGAGCGTGGTTCACATGCACATTATATGACTAATCTTCAAACTCCTGGGCAAGGAGGGGATGGATTACAATCTTCAATAACAGGAACAGCTACATATTATGCAGGTGGTGGCGGAGGCGCTGTTAATTCAAACAGTGATACAGGTACGCTTGAAAATACTATTAATTACCCAAATATAGGCGCACCAGGAGGCCTAGGAGGTGGTGGCGATGGCGGTAGAGGATACCAAGGGCCAAACAAAAGAGCAATAGCAGGCACAGCTAACACAGGTGGTGGTGGCGGTGGTGGCGGACACGCTGATATATCTGCAAACGGAGGAGCCGGGGGCTCTGGTATTGTTATACTAAGAATAAAAACATCTGGGTATACTGGAATAACAACGGGAAGTCCGACTGTAACAACAGATGGTGATTTTACAATATTATCTTATACAGGAGATGGAACTTATACAACAGTTTAAATATGGCACATTTTGCAAAATTAGATTCTAATAATATAGTAACAGCAGTACACATTGTAAATAATAATGCACTAATAAAGGCAGATGGTACTGAAAGCGAATTAAAAGGTAAAAATTTTTTAAATAGTTTATATGGTCCAGCTGAATGGGTACAAACTTCTTATAATGGTAATTTTAGAAAAAATTATGCAGGTGTCGGCTATAAATACGATATTACAAGGGATGCTTTTATACCGCCAAAACCTTTTGATAGTTGGATATTAAATGAAACAACTTGTGTTTGGGAATCAAGTATACCAAGGCCAGTAGAAAGTAGTGCTAATATAGGATATGCATGGGATGAAGCAAATTTAGAATGGGTAGAAATAAATTTATAGAATGGCAGTAAGCAAAACTAAAAAAGGTGCTAATCTTAAACGTTGGTTTAAAGAAAAGTGGACGGATGAGAAAGGCAACCCGTGTGGCTCTGCAAAACGTAAAGGTATAAAGAAGTGCAGGCCATCAGTTAGGGTTAATAAGAAGACTCCTGTGGCATGGTCACAGATGTCTGCAGCACAGAAGAAGAAAGCTGTTGCTGAAAAGAAAAGAACTGGTATGGGTAAACGTACCTCAAGTATAAGAAAGAAAACTAAAAAGAAATAATATCATGGGTAAAAAAGGTAAAACGGTTATTCCGTCTGCTATTAAAAAAATGGGTGGAAGAGCACAAGAGTTTAAAATGTTTTTAGGCAAAGGGCTTAAGAAGTCACCAATGAAAAAATATAAAAAATAATGTACGGACCACTTAAAAGAGAACTCAAAGGAGATCAAAATAAATTACCTGAAGTGTTGAAAGACGCTATTAAAAAAGCAGGACCATTAAAAAGAAGGTTTTGTGGAGGTTCGTCAAAACCATATAAAAAATAATATTATGTCAGAAGATAAAAAAGTAAAAGAAGTAAAGCCTGTAGCTAAACCAGCAGCAAAGCCTGCGGCTAAGCCATACGTAGACATTAGATAATGCCACAAAAATTATCTCCTGCGGCTCGTAAGAAAAAAGCGGCCCGTGACCTTGCATATGCTAAAACTCCCCGGCGTAGAGCTATGAAGGCGGAGAATCAAAAGAAAAGACGCTCGGCACTTAAGAGGGGGATAAATATAAAAGGTAAAGACTGGGACCACAACAAGGGTAAATTTGTATCTGTTAAAGTTAACAGGGGTGGTTACGGCAAAGGAACAAAAAAATATAACACAAAATGAAACCATTTACTAATAAGTTTGCTAGCTGCGGATGTGGGGGATCTCCTCTGGAACGCAAAAAGTCAAATGCACCATCACGTAAAAAATCTAAAGGATATTACGCTAAAGTAAAATCTGGAAGTGGAACTGGTGGAAAAGCAGGTGGCGGTATGACAGCTAAAGGTGTAGCGAAGTATCGCAAAGATAACCCAGGGTCTAAACTTAAGACTGCGGTTACAACACCTCCTTCTAAACTTAAGAAGGGGAGCAAAGCGGCAAAAAGACGTAAATCATTTTGTGCAAGGTCCAAATCATGGACATCAGAGCGTGGTAGAGCAGCACGCCGTAAATGGAACTGCTAATATAACTTATATCAATTAAATTAAATTAAATAAAATGGCAATACAATTCGGATCGCCCAAGATAGTCAAGAAACTAAGTTTTAAACAAGAAGCTAAGAACGGACTTATATCAGGCATAAATAAACTAGCGGAAGCGGTAGGGAGCACTTTAGGTGCTTCTGGTCGCACCGTAGTATTGGAAGATGACTTCGGTAGCCCTCACGTTACAAAAGATGGGGTAACTGTTGCAAATTACATTAACTTAGAAGACCCTGTTGAAAATTTAGGGGTTACTATGTTAAAACAGGCGTCTCGACAAACAGCATCAAAAGCAGGTGACGGTACAACAACATCTACGGTTCTTGCGCAATCTATCATTAAAAACTATTTTGATAAAGACGCTGAATCGTATTCATTTAGAGACGTTAAGAATGGCATGGTGGCTTTTACAAAACACGCTGTGGATGTTCTAACTAAAAAAGGAGTTGCTGTAGATGATAAGAGACTAAACCACGTTTCGCGTATATCAGCAAACAATGACCCCGTGTTAGGGGACTTTATCGCAGAAGCTTTTAAACTAGCTGGCGAGAATGGAGTGGTTACAATGGAGACCAGCCCAACAAATGAAACGTATATTGAATCTGTAGACGGTACTCATATTAAGTCTACATCGAAAAGTATGCACTTTCATACAAATAGAGAAAAAGAAATAAGTGAGCTAGAAAAGCCACTTGTATTTTTATGTTCGTCTGAGGTATCTAATATCAGACGCATACAAACAATATTAGAGTTTGCAATCAAGTCCAATAGATCGCTATTACTCATTGCCCCTTGCGACCAGCAAGTTGTTTCTGCATTAGCAATGAATCACGTAAAGGGCAATATTAAGTGCAATATTATCGATCCACCGTCGTTCGGGCTAAAACGAAAGGATGTTCTGGATGATATTGCCCTTCTAACGGGTGCTACTGTTATTGACGAGAATCTAGGTGATTCTTTAGACAATATCACCCCTGAAGTGTTAGGGTCGGCTGACAAAGCCATTATAGATAATGACGGTACAACTTTAGCAATTGCTGAAGCGCCAGACGGAGTAAATGAAAGAGTAGAGTATTTGCAAGCACAACTAGCTGAAGAAGATCACCACGTTATGCGACCACACATTGAAAGTAGATTAGCTATTTTAAATGGAGGCGTGTCTATTGTATATGTAGGCGGTGATACTGAAGTTGAAGTGTCTGAGAAAAAAGACAGAGTTGATGATGCTATACACGCGGTTCGCGCGGCTAAGAAAGAAGGTATACTTCCAGGTGGAGGTGCTGCCTTATGTTTTTTAGCTTCTACACTGAATGTACCCGCTAAAAACGAAGGTGAACAATTAGGTATTGATATTATGAAAAAATCATTCCATTCACCGTTCGTTAAAATTTTAACCAACGCTGGTTTAGATCCTTCTGATTTTAAAGATCTAAGTAAGTGGGGTATGGGTGTTGACGTAACAGACGGTAAGATTAAAGACATGCGTAAAGCAGGTATTATCGATCCAGTGCTAGTTACAAAGTCTGCCTTGCAAAATGCAGTTTCTGTAGCAACGACTATATTATCAACTGATTGTGTAATTTCAAATATGAGAGAGAATGAAGGCAATAGGTAAATATATAATTGTTTCTGAAATAAAAGAAGACATAAAGAAAACTGAGGGTGGGCTGTTACTTGCAGAAAACCACAGAGAAGATATAAGATACCGTACCGCTGACGTAAAGTCAGTTGGTACGTTTGTCGAAGGTATAAATGAAAATGATAAGATATATTACGATAGGCATGCTGGTCATAATATTGAAATCGGTAATGATGTATTTAAGGTTATACAAGAGCAGGATGTTATTATAGTTTTATAATGGATAGAAGTGATTTTTTAGAACGAGGAGAACTAAAGGTTGACTTTCTTAAATATTATAGACTTGTATCACGCTGGGCTTGTAAAGAAAATAGTATATCAATTTCAGATTTAGAATTATTGTTTTATTTAGATCCTATAAAATACTTTACAATAAAGGATTTTCAAAACGGTACAATGTATTATCATTGGGACCGGCAACGCTTTTACCGATTACAAAGAGAAGGCTGGGTTGAAAAGATACATAAAGGTAACGGTCGTTTAGGTGACCATAATAAATACAAAGTATCTATGCGCGGTAAGCGTCTTATTAATAGAATATATAAAATATTAATTGGACAAGAAGATATGCCTATTGATGCTAAAAGAAGTAAGATAGGCAAACGCTCAACCTATGTAGACAAGGTATATGCGAATGCAATAACTAAATTTAACAAAGACAAACTATAAATGGCTAGAATATCAACGTACGGTCAAGACAGCACATTAAATAAGCTAGATAAGGTTTTAGGTACCGATAGTCTTACTGGACAAACTAAGAATTATACTATTGAGTCTATAGTAAGCGTAGTTAACGAGGATAGTCTTGTTGAAAGCTTTGACGGCTCTACGTTTACATACCAAGACTACGTAGCGTCTAGTGAAACACCTACTGGTGTAATTAACCTTAATGCTGGAACAGCTTCTCAAGCTGCGTTTAGTGCTATAAATCAAATATACATATCCGTACTTGATAAAACAGGTTTATCAGTAGCAGAGTATTTAGAAAATGCAGATAACGATTTCATAAAAATATCTAAAAAAGGTAACGTAAACCAGTTTGGTATTTATGAAGTTACGGCTATAGAGGATCATGATAGCGCCGCTTACAAAAAATTAACATTAACCCCAAGAGGTACTAATGGTAATTTGACTGTAGACGATAGCTTTTTTGTGTCTAATTATTCTGCATTATATGACCAGGATTTTTCTGATGATTCAGTAACTGAGTTTGGTGATGTAACTAGCGCTGGATCTGGAATTATCATTACAGATGATGAACGCACAAGTTTAAATAACTTTACAGCTAACGGATTAATACACGCAGACGTTGTAGATGTTCTAACTTCTACAGCTGTAGATGTACCCTTATCCGCTAATCAAGGTAAAGCGCTTAAAGATTTAATAGACACTATAAATGCTTTGCTTGCTAGCGATAACGTTGATTTGGATTCACTACAAGAAGTAGTGGACTTTATAGAGGCAAACAAAGAAACTTTAGATAGTTTAGCTATTTCTAATATAGCTGGCCTTACCGCCGCTTTAAACGCCAAAGAGGACTCTGTTGAAGGAAAAGGATTATCTGCAAATGATTTTACTGATATTCTTTTAACAAAACTAAATAGCATAGCGTCTGGTGCACAAGTAAATGTTCAATCAAACTGGAGTGCAATAAGCGGGGACGCTTTTATTCAAAACAAGCCCACAGACTTAACAAACTTAAGCCTTCACAATGTAACTGACTTAAGCGATGTGACTGACGCTGGGTCGGGGTCTATTATAACAAGTTCTGAAAGAACTAAATTAAGCGGCATTGCCACAGGAGCTGAGGTAAATGTACAGTCTGATTGGAACGCTACAACTGGCGATTCTTTTATACAGAACAAACCAACCACAATAACCGAGGCACAAGCTAGTGCGATAACTGCTAATGCAAGTAAAGTATCAAATGTTAAATCTGACTGGAGCGAAACTGACACAAACAGCGAAGCTTTTATACAGAACAAACCGGATTTAACAGTAACGAAAGCAGCGGTTGATGCAGCTATTGGCGTGCCTGCTAGCGATAACGACGACAAGTTTTATAGAGGGGACGGTGTGTGGGCTGAAGTTGGTGCAACTACCACTTTAGGTAGTTTGTCTAATGTGGCTAGTTTATCTGATAGCGTTAACAATATAAACCAATTTTTGTTTTGGAATGCGGCATTTGATGGAGGCAAATGGATGCCTACTTGGCTGCACACATATCAACTACGCGATATTATTAATACAGATCCTGGAACTGCCCAAGCCGGCAAGTTCCTTAAGTCTAGTTCTGTTGGGAGCAACAACTGGCAATTTGCTCCTGCTAGTTTAGAAATAAACGATTTATCGGATTTTGAAATTACTAATCCTCAAGACAATCAAATACTACAATACAGCTCTACAAATAGTGAATTTCAAAACGTAACAGATGTTGTTTTGCCAGGCACTTTAGAGTTTGGAACAACAGAAGCATCGACCCCTACTTTTGATAATGGTTTATACTATAAAACGGAAGATGGCCATGATACATTGCATTTTAGGTACGATGGCCATGACTTAAGTATTGATAAACTAACTGAGTTATTGCCTACTGGTATTTTAAACGGAGGAGAGTTGTCTAATACCAATTCAACACAATTTATAATACAAGCTGGAGATGGTATAATTAACGACCTAAATAAAATTGCCGGTCAACAGCCACACCCAGAAATAATTTCAATTGAGTGGCTAACTCAAACTATAAACGTTGTTGACGAAAATGGTGATGCAATTACCGTAAGTCCAACAACTGTTCAGAAAAACTCTTGGATATATATAGATGCAAGTGGCAACGTGCAACAACAATCTACAGCGTTTACAGAGGCGCAATTTAGATCAACTATACCAATCGGCTCGGTTGTATATACTAATGGGTCTATTAACTTTGTAAAAACATTTCCAAGAACTGCTTATAACCAGATGTCTCAACACTCTGAGTTTATAGCTTCTTTTGGGCCTCTTAAAAAGTCAGGTCATAAAGTTTCGGCTAACGGAGCTAACTTGAGCATTGATCGATCTGCTGGAACAGCTTTTGCTTTAGGTAGAAACTATTCTATCGATCCTGAAAACCCTTCCACGGTAGTGGATGGAGCTAAAGTTGGAGCTGTTATACATAGGTATAGAAGCGACGGCTCTGGAAGCTTTATTAAAGACACAAACAGCGGTGCGGGCTATGCAACAATAGACCCTACTAAATATGATGATGGCACCGGTACTCTAGCCAATGTTAGTGGTGGGCATTACAGTGTACAGAGACTATTTTATTTTCCAACAACACCGGATGTAATAGTATCTTACTACGGGACTGATGAATATAACTCTTTAGATACAGCAGAAAAAAACTATTTATTAGAATCTTTTACTGAAGCTGACAATACGGCCCAACAGGCTATTTATCTTGGGGCTATTGTAATGAGTGGTGCAACAACTGATTTAACAGACTCTTCTGACGCTAAAATATTAACAGCTGGAACTTTTAGAAGTTTAGCATCCACTAACTTAGGCGGAGTAGCAGCATCTGCGCAGCTAGGAGATCTTGTTGATGTAAATGTTACGGGAACAACAGACAATCAACTTTTACAATACAACTCTTCTACAACAGAGTGGGAAGCATCTACTGTAAATTCTGACGGCATTGCCGAGGGAACAACAAACTTATATTATACAGAAGCTAGAGTTGCTGCAAATTCTGCTGTAGCTCTTAACACAGCTAAAACAGGTATAACATCTGAACAAGCAGCTGCTATAGTAACTAATACTGGAAAAACAGGTATAACTACCGAACAAGCCGCAGCTATAACAGCAAACACAGAAAAAGATTCATTTCCTGGGTTTGGAACAACCGCGACCACAGCTTTAGCGGGAAATACTGCTTTTGTTGATGGTTCTGGAACTGCTGGTAGTTTACCAAAATTTAGCGATACAGATACTTTAACCGACTCAGTTATATCTGAATCAGGGCAAGTAGTAGATATTGCCACAACGGGAGCCATACGCGTTCCAGACGGTACTACAGCTGAAAGACCTGATCCTGCAGTTGCTGGTATGTTTAGATACAATACAGACGACGACCAATTTGAAGGTTACACAACCGAATGGGGTGCAATCGCGGGTTCTGGAGGCGGCGGAGTGGCTGGTACTATAGTTAAGAAAACTTTTTCAGGAAACGGATCTAATAGAGACTTTGTTTTAGACGATGCTATCGCTTCTAAACAAAATGTTGATGTATATGTTAATGGTGTTTATCAGTTTCCTTCTAATTACGAAGTAAGTGGAAGTACTGTTACATTTGATGCAGATGCAATACCGGCTTCTGGTACAGAAAATGTAAGTATAACACATTTAGTATCTGTCGCCGGCACTGAAGGCTCTTCAATGCAAAAAGCATCTTTTACAGGAAACGGAACAACAAGAACTTTTGCTTTAGGCGATACTCCTCAGGCAAAGTCATTTACTATAGTGCATGTTCAAGGTATTTACCAGGAATCTAGTACTTATGATATATCAGGCAGTAACATAGTATTTACAACAGCTCCATCTAATGGGCACACAGTTGAAGTTACTTTTATAGCTGGCACAATAAGCGTTGCTAGTTTAGATGTTGGTTCTCAGACTATAAATAGTTTTACAGGAACAGGATCAGCTACATCATTTGATTTAGCTGCTAACGCTGTTTCAGATAAGAATTATACAGATGTATATATAAACGGTGTTTACCAGGCTAAAGACCAATATGAGCTAAGTGGTACAAACATAGTATTTGACACTGCACCTCAAAATGGTTATAGTATCGAAGTAAAATGTCATTCAGCATCAGCTTCTAATGTTGTGTCTACAAGTACAATGACAAGTGATGTATTTACAGCAGACGGTGCAAGTTCAACTTTCCCGTTAGTAAATGGCTCTCCTGTAAGTAAAGAATTTACAATGGTTTTTGTAAGTGGTATATACCAACAAAAATCTGCGTATAATTTATCAGGAAGCAATATTGTATTTGATGGAGAAAACCCAGCAGAAGATGACACTATTGAGGTGATAACATTATCATCTTTAAATAACACATCTTCACCGGTAACAAGCGTAAACGGACAAACAGGTGCGATAAGCATAACCTCTGATGTTACAAGCGTACAAAACAAAACAGGGGCTGTGACTTTAGTTTCTGCGGATATACCTGGTGTTATTGACACAAGCGATGACACAACTGGGTTAACATTTTGGACAGGCACACAAGCTGAGTATGACGCTTTATCTACATACGACTCAACTAAATTATATTTTATAACATAATGGGATTTAAAATTGGTAGTACAGATTTTACAAAAGCATATTTAGGAGCAACAGAAATAGATAATATTCAGCTTGGTCAGAGTGAAATATATTCATCTTCATCTGTAGTCACGGATGGTCTTGTGCTAAACCTACAGTCCGATCAATTTAGTGGCTCTGGAACAAATTGGCCTGATTTAAGTGGCACTAATGCAACAGCAACGCTAAGCACAAGCGGTTTTGCTAGCAGCTATTTTGGTACATACGGAGGTATTAATAACGTTTTACGTTTCCCAAGCTCTACTAGTTACTATGCAACGGTTAGTAATAATGCTGCTTTTGACTTTTCGGCTGCACAATCAGTTTATATATTGTCATATCCATTGAGCGATTCAGGTAGGCAAAACTACTGGGATCAAGCTTATGGAGGAGAAGGTACTTGGACACGCGAAGGAAATGGAGTAATAAATTGTTATTTTGGCACCAGCGGTGGAAATGCGAGTCCTTACGATGGATATAGCAGCGGAACAAGTATAACTTTAAATGCTTGGCAAAGCTGGTGTTTTACGAGAGATGCTAGCACTACGCACTGGTATAAAAACGGGGTTCAAACGGCATCAAAAAATGTTGTTTATGGACCACCTCCTAATACAACTCAAAATATTAGAATTGGGCTTGGTTATACTAACGTAGGTTTAGATGCTTATATGTTTGCAGTATTAGCATATACGAAAAAACTAACACAAGCTGAAGTGCAAGCGAATGACGACTTTTTTAATAATAAATTAGGTTTATCTTTATAATATGGCATTAACAAAAATAACATCAGGAGTTGTAAGCGAAGAGTTTTCTTCCTCCACTCCGCTGGTATCAGCAGCAACTGTTGATATAGATTGGAATAGCTCTAAGGTGTTTACTTTAACGCCTAACGAAGCGATAACATTAACATTTAGTGATTATAAAGTAGGTATGGTAAAAATACTAGTAGCTACTGGAGCAGCAGGTTCTGGGGATATTTCATTTCCATCAGAGGCTATTGATTTAGCAGGTACTGCTTTTGATAACACAACAGGTGTAAAAAACTTTATTCAAATGATCTGCACGTCAGACTCAGGGAATGGAGAGTTCTTTTACACTATAACTCAACCATCAACATAATATGTTAGGGGGAAGTTTATTGTCAGGGCCATTATTAGGAAGTGTGGGTTTAGGTCAATTAGATCCTTTTAGCGACAGCTCGCTACTTACGCTGTATGAATTTGACGGCAACACAAGCGATGCTACAGGCGGCGTTAACGCATCTGGCGGTGGCAACTACGTTAGCGGGTTATTTGGTCAAGCTGTTTCGCTAGGCCCATCTTCTAATAAAGTAGTAGGGCATAGAGGTATATCCTACGGCGACACCGTAAGTATGTGGTTTAAACCAAACGTTAGCGACTGGTCAATCAATAGAAATTTTAGGCTATTCACGCAACACCAAAACAACTATTATTACTGGAGCTACGTGAGTGTTGGTTATTCCGCAGCAGATGATGCTTTTCAGTTTTTCATGCTTGTCAGAATACCTACTACTTATAGGTATTGCTATACTCAAGCCACGGTTCAACTAAACAAAGCAGATTGGAACCTTATTACTTTTTCATTTGTTTCAGCCCTAAATTATCAATTTTCTATAAACGGTCAACCTATGGTTGTTTGCCCTTTTGTATCAGGAAATGGAACACCTGGTGCTCTTGTGAGTAACGTCAATTGGATTGGTGGAATTTGGAGCAATGGTGTTGCCTTCTATGACGACAATTTTTTAATAGACAGATATAGGCATTTTAACAGACAGTTAACTTCAGCAGAAATTTCAACGCTTTATAGCGAAAAATAAATAACAATGGCACAAACAAAAGTAAAAAGTGGCTTACTCGAAGGAGTCGCTACTACAGTAACACCTTTATCAGGAGCCGCTTCTTGCGATTTCAGCGCAGCGGATATATTTAATATAACAACAACTGAAGCAACAACGTTAACTTTTACTAACCCACAATTAGCAGCAGTTAAAGATATTGTTGTCACAGGGGAATCTGCTGTTACGTTACCAGCATCAGTTAGAGAAGTAACAGGCAATACAGTTGATGCGGCTGGAGTAACTTTAATACAAGTTCTCTGCGTTGACGCATCTACACCTGTATATTACGCATCAATAGGAACAGCAGCAGCATAATGAAAGCAAGATTAGAAAGTGGTAAGGTTGTAAAGTACAATACTATACCAAAAATATTAAAGAGTGCATCGGGAGAAACTATTTTAAAAGCGAATACTTTGCCTGAGTTTAAACTTAAGCAATTAGGTTTTCATAACGTGGTAGTTCCTAGTTATAACAAAATAACTCAAAGCATTACTAACTTGCATTTTGATAGCTCTTATGAGCATCCGGGTTTTGATGCACAAACAGAAATACCAGTAGAGTGTTTTGTTTACGATGTTGTGGATAAAGAACTAGCTGACATAGCTGATTTGAAAGCTGATAAAATATCTCAATTAAAAGCAAGCGCTAATATTGAGTTTGCAAAAACAGACTGGGTAGTTGTTAGAAATGCAGAAAAAGGTACTGCAATACCAACTGAAATATCTACAAGACGTGATGCAATTAGATCCGCGGTAGATACAAAAGAAACAGCTATTAATGCTTTAACAGATAAAGAAGCTGTAATTACATTCGATATATCTTTATAATATGATTAATAAACAACTCATAAATTTATCATCTCCTGCATCTAGCGGAGGCAATGCAGGCGAGGAAGGATTAATACTCCATTTAGATGCCAACGATGTAGATAGCTACGATGGAGATGGTACTGAATGGGTTGATATAACAGACCACGAATATACGCCTACTACAAACGTTTCAGAGCATTTTAATACTGTTACTTATACAGGGGCATCAGCACCGCACGTAATTGACACCGTGGGTTTTCAACCTGACTTAATTTGGATAAAAAATAGAGATACAACAGATGCTCACGCTATTGTAGATTCAGTAAGAGGTATCACATCTCCCGCACCTTACCTTGCATCAGACCAAAGCACTGCAGAAGCCACATCTACTAATATGCCTACGTCTGTTCAGCCAGAGGGTTTTACAATAACAGGAAACGGAGGTAGAACTAACACGGTTGGGGAGGATTACGTTGCTTGGTGCTTTAAAGCAGGAGGTGCAGCGGTACCTAATACAGATGGAGATATACCTTCGCAAGTTAGTGCTAATAATGATTTAGGGTTTAGTATAGTTAAATACAATAGTGGAACTAGCGCAGTAACAGCAGGACATGGATTAAGCCAAGCAGTTGAAATGGTAATTTGTAAACCACTAGTATCGGGACCTTGGGCTGTTTGGCATAAAGATATGGCTAATGACCTTGATAAAAACTATATACCATTAACAACAGCAGCTGTAACTCCAAACGCATCAAGCTTGTGGAATTACTCTAATTGGGGAACTACAAAAATTGGTTCTAATAACCCTCTTATGTTCGGTAACAGCAATGATGTAATTTGCTACTGCTTCACTTCTAAAAGAGGTGTAAGTAAAGTAGGTAGTTATACAGGAACTTCTGCAGCAGGAAATAAAGTTTATACTGGTTTTGAACCTGCTTTTATAATTATTAAGGCAGTAAATACGACTCAAGACTGGTGGATGGTAGATAATAAAACTAGCACTGCTTCTGGCGAATTTAACAAATATCTTGAAGCTAATACAAACAGCACTACTGCTACACCAGGTTATAATATAAACATTCACAGAGATGGTTTTTCTTTTAACGGTGTGTCTTTTAATAATTCTGGCATAAAATTCATCTACTACGCAGTAGCTAAAAACACTAACGAAACCGAATTAATAAAAGAAGAGACAACTACAACCTCTTATAGCCAAGATGGCACTGAGAATTTTTATAATTTTGTTTCTTCAATAACAAGCACCACCACAAGTGGCACGTTTGATAGTACTACTTTACAAGACTCTACGGCTACCACAAATTTTGGAGATAACGGGGCAACTGAAGCAAATAATACTATTAATTTTGCAATGAGTCAACCTGTTTCTGTAGACGGATTTTTAGTGGGAGAAAGCGAGCAAAGTTACAGAGGATATACTGGAACTTGTAAATTTTATGGATCTACAGATGGAAATACATATACGCTATTAGGAAGCACACAGCAAAAAGCAAGTGGTTTTGCTTTAAACCCCACTAGGACAGAAAAAACAGCTACCTTTTCAGCAAGTGTTGGATATTCTTATTTTAGAATGACAATTTCTAATATGGAAAGAGGAACATACGGAAATATATATGATTTTATACCCAGTGTAGCTGATAATGATTTTGATGTTAGCATAACAACAGGCGCTGACCCTGTTTTACATTTAGACTTAGGGGATAGTTCTTGTTATAGCGGAAGTGGTACAACAGTTAGCGATTTGTCAAGCAATAGCCATACAGTAACAACACTAGCGGGGGTACAAGAAGCAGATTTTGACAAAGAAGTAGGAGGGTTTTTAACAGTAAAAGAAAACTCTGATGAAGGCTTAACCATTTCAAACCACGCAGACTTTGACCATACCAATGGAGCAACTTACGAAGGCTGGGTTTATTTAGACCCTAATGGAACAGGCGAAGAAACATTCTTATGGAGAGGACCAAGTGATTCAGGTGCTGGTTTAAGAATTTACTGGCACGCATCTTATGGGTGGTTTCCTAGAGATTTTAATGCATCAGGTTCTGAAATAATAGACCAAAACAATATTAAAACTGGAACAAGTGGATTTGGAAGAGGAAAATGGTATCATCTAGCATTAACACTTTCTTCTGCTAGCGCGGCTACATATACCTTTTATGTAGATGGAAATACAATAGGAAGTTATACCGCAGGTGGGGGTGGTCAAAACGGTTTATCTTATGGTATATCTTTAGGTAAGTATGTTGGTGGTAGTATATCCGATTTACACGGAAAAATAGCTCAATTTAGACTATACTCATCGGCACTAACCCAAGACCAAATACGCCAAAACTATAACTTCACTAAGCCTAGCTATCCTAATGGGAATGATGGAACTATAACTGGCGCTACTTTTAATCCAGGAGGGTACTTTGATTTTGATGGTTTAAATGACGAGGTAGTAATACCTATGAGTTTTAGCGGTGGAGGTTCAATTGGAATGTGGGTAAATATAACAGATATTAACGCAAACAATGCGATAGCTACAAAATATACAACGGGTACTGATAATAGGTCATTTGCTTGGTATGTATATAACGATAATGGTGTAGGTAAAGCTGTTTTTTCTATATACTATAATTCTAGTGGACACGGAAATTCAGTAGAATTTGATATGCAAGATTACTTTACATCTGGTCAATGGCATCATATAATGCACACCTTCTCGCTAGGCAACAGACCAACTCTTTATGTTGATGGCGTTGCTGTTTCTGAATTATCACAATATAATTCAGCTTCTCAAAACGTAATATATAGCAGACCATCCGTTCCAGTAGTTTTAGGGCAGTTTGATGGTTCTACTAACAATACGTATGATTTTAATGGAAAAATATCAGACTTTAAAATATACGACAAAGCCTTAACACCAACTGAAGTAACGGCGGAGCATAATAAAGGACAATTCGGAGAGGGATAATAATGAGTAAAAAAAAATTTAAAGACACTGACGTTGGGAAATTTCTACTACAGAAAATTCCTAGCGTCGTAGGTGCTATAGCAGGAGATACTCCAGTGGGTAGTGTGATCAAAGCCATTATAGGTGGATCGGACATGCCGCAGGAAGATAAACAAATTGCTCTTAAAAAGTTAGAGCAAGAAATACACGAATTTGATGGCATAACTAAAAGATGGGTAGCTGATTCCAGAAGTGGATCATGGCTTGCGTCTAATGTTCGTCCGTTAACACTCGCTTTTTTAACGGTTGCCTTCGTAATAGGATGGGCATACCAATTAGAAGGGCTTGATACAGTGAAATCACTTTTACAAATAGTTTTTATGGGCTATTTTGGAAGTAGAGGGTTTGAAAAAGTAATGGGAAACAACAAACATAAATGACACTATTAGACCTTAAAATATACGGACTAAATATTACAGCTATTGTAGCTAGTTCGCCGATGATGCAAGGGGTAAACCCCGCTTTGCAAACCGCGGTACTTTTATTAACTATAATTTATACATGTATTAACATTTATAAAAAGCTAACAAATGGCAAAAATTGATATTGACGGTGATGGAAAACCTGATGTTCAGGTTGATTTAAAAACTTTAATAGCTATAGCTATGGGTTTATTTTCTATTGCAGGCGTTTACTTTACATTACTTTCAGAAATAAAAGCTTTAGAGGTTTCAGTGATGCGCATGGAGTCAGAAGTTAAAATGAACAGTGAATTTAGGATAAAATGGCCTAGAGGAGAAATGGGTGCTTTACCTGATGACGCCGAGCAAAACTTAAGACTTTTGTATATAGAAAAAAACACTGACAAGTATTTTTCGGATATAGATGACATGAAATTAAAAATTAAAGCACTTGAAGATTGTGAATAATAAAAAATATATTATATGAAATTAAAGTATTTTTCGGATGAAGTAGACTTCAAAGGCAATATGGACAAAATGGATCCTAAGCTATTAGGCATGCTTGACGCGCTCAGAAAAGAGTATGGCTACCCTATAGTTATTAATTCATCTTATAGATCACCAGATCACCCTATTGAAGCTAAGAAAGAAAAGCCAGGGGAACACGCACACGGAGCTGCTGTTGACATTAAATGTGTTGGCGGTGAAGCAACGTTCAAGTTAGTTGCAGCGGCTATTAAATGTGGTTTTAAACGTATAGGTATTTCAAGAAAAAGTAATTTTGTTCACGTAGGTATTGGTTATCCAGGAGCGCCTGATACTACCATTTGGACATACTAAAATAAATACAATGAAATTAATTAGAAAAATAAGCATTGGTCAAGATTATAAAAATGAAGCAATGCACTACTCTGTAGGACAAGAAGTTTACGGAGGACATAAGATATGCGACATACTAGAAGAGAATGGATCATATAAAATCTACATAGAAAAAAACGGAACACAACTGCCGTGGAAAAACTTTAATAGTAACATGGCTATATCAATTGAATATAACCTAGACTATTAAATGAAATCATTATACAATTATATTATATCAACTAATAATCGATACGATAATAAAGTGTCTGTCGATGACAAAGAATTAATTTTAAACACTGAAATTACAGAAAGAGATTATCATTTTGTTAATAGAATAGGAACTGTTGTTAATGCTCCTATTAATATCAAAACGCCTATAAAGACAGGTGATGAAGTTATAGTGCATCACAATGTATTCAGACGTTGGTTTGATGTTAGAGGCAACGAAAGAAACTCTGGTAACTATATTGATGAAAATAACTATACTGTAGCTCAGGATCAAATATTCGCATACAAGCAAAACGGTAAATGGCATTGCCCAATTCAGTATTGCTTTGTGGAGCCAATAGAGAACGAAGACATATGGAGCACCGATAGCGAACAAAAACTATTAGGGAGGCTTACATATACAAATGATTATTTAAACTCCTTAGGGTTGTCCTATGGGGATGTGGTTGGGTTTACACCTGATTCTGAATATGAGTTTAACATAGATGATAAAAAATTATATAGAATTTTATCACAAGACATTACTATCAACTATGGACATAAAGAAAAAAAGAATAGAACTACTAAAAGCTTCTGAAAACGCTATTAACGAACTTATCAAAGTTATGGATAAGAAGATGGATCTTAATGAAGTAGATCCAGAAAAAGTTAAAGTTTCAGCATCAGCCTATAGATTAGCTATGGAAGATGCCATGGCTATGATGGCTAAAGTAGAAGAGCTTGAGTCGTTGAACGCAGATAGCAAAAAAGAAAAGCGTGAGTTTTTTGGTGTGGAGGGCCGTACTAAATAATGTATCAACAAACACTCTATGCTATACACGACGATCATCTTAAACGAAAAGATGTTAAAAACGACAACAAGCACAAAAAATTTAAGTACGGATATAATTTAGATTTAGACTGTGTTATCATTAGTAAAGATGGTACTCTAGGTGAAATATACGAAATACAAAATTTACGTGTTGGATTGCCTTTGGTGCCTAAAGATGTTAATGGTCAAGAATTAAAAAAAGAAGAGCAGGTGTTTACAAAAACACTTAAGCCTACTTCTTTAGAAAAAATAAAAACAGTATATGATTTTAAATTACTTCCAGAAGATACTAGAGAAAGGTACTACGATTATATTGACGGTGAGTATAATAAGCGTAATGATGGTGACTGGTTCATGTGCAACGGTACCCCGACTTACATTACAGGGTCACACTATATGTACCTCAACTGGACAAAAATCGACGTTGGATCCCCAGACTTTCGGCAAGCAAATAGAATCTTCTATTATTTCTGGGAAGCGTGCAAGGCTGATCCACGAAGTTATGGCATGTGCTACCTCAAAAACAGACGGTCTGGTTTTTCCTTCATGGGAAGTTCAGAGACTGTTGATCAAGCTACAGTCACCAGAGATGCAAGATTTGGAATTTTATCGAAGTCTGGAAGTGACGCTAAGAAGATGTTCACTGATAAGGTCGTACCGATTTCAACGAACTATCCGTTCTTCTTCAAGCCGATCCAAGACGGAATGGAAAGACCAAAGACAGAACTTTCCTACAAGACTCCGTCAAGAAGACTTACAAGAAGTACAGTTAACGAAGCGTCCGGTGACGAACAAAAGGGTCTTGACACAACGATTGACTGGAAAAATACCGGCGACAACTCTTATGATGGAGAAAAATTAAGACTACTAGTACACGATGAATCTGGTAAATGGGAGAAGCCTGACAATATTCTTAATAACTGGCGAGTAACAAAAACTTGTTTAAGACTAGGTGCTAAGATAGTTGGTAAGTGTATGATGGGGTCTACCTCTAATGCTTTAGACAAAGGGGGTGATAATTTTAAAAAATTATATTATGACTCAAAAGTTACGAAGCGAAATCGCAATGGGCAGACTGCTAGTGGATTATATTCTTTGTTCATACCAATGGAATGGAATTACGAAGGATTCATTGATAAATATGGATTTCCTGTATTTGATACTCCAGAAAAACCAATTGAAGGAATCGACGGAGAACTCATCTATATTGGAGTTATCGAGCATTGGGAGAATGAAGCAGATGGGCTTAAAGGAAATAATGACGCGTTAAATGAATTTTATCGTCAGTTTCCTAGATATGAGAAGCATGCTTTCAGAGATGAAATAGCAAGATCTTTATTTAATTTAAATAAGATATACGAACAAGTAGATTTTAATGAAGAAATGACAATGAACGGATACGTTACTCGTGGATCGTTTAACTGGAAAAACGGAGTTAAAGATTCTACGGTAGAGTTTCATCCAAATAAAACAGGAAGATTTAAGTTATCTTGGATACCTCCTGTTGAATTACAAAATAATATAATTGTTCAAAACGGTATAAAGTATCCTGGCAATAAAGACTTAGGGGCTTTTGGTTGTGATAGCTACGATATTAGCGGAACAGTTGATGGAGGTGGTTCAAACGGAGCATTGCACGGTTTAACAACCTTTAGCATGCTAGCGGATGTTCCTTCAAGCCAGTTCTTTTTAGAATATGTTGCTAGGCCACAAACTGCTGAAATATTTTTTGAAGATGTACTCATGGCAATAATATTCTACGGAATGCCAATATTAGCGGAAAACAATAAACCTAGGTTATTATATCATATTAAAAGAAGAGGTTATAGAGGTTATTCAATGAACAGACCCGATAAAGCCAGAAGCAAATTGTCTGTAACAGAAAAAGAGCTAGGTGGTATACCAAACTCTTCGGAAGATATAAGACAAGCTCATGCCGCAGCAATTGAAAGTTACATAGAAGATCACGTTGGATTAAAAGATAACGGAGAATGTGGTAAAATGTATTTTCAAAGAACGCTTGAAGACTGGGCTAAATTTGATATAAATAAAAGAACAAAATTTGATGCATCAATAAGTTCAGGCTTAGCTATAATGGCATGCCAAAGACATTTATATGCATCTAAGACTGCAAGAGAAGTTAAAAAAATAGATTTTGGTTTTTCAAGATATAATAATTCAGGATCAAATAGTAAAATAATACAATAAAAATGGCAGAAGCTACAGGACAAGTTACCCAATTTCCCAGCCAATCGGTTGACGATGCTACCAAAGCGAGCAAAGACTACGGAATGGAAGTGGCGCGAGGTATACAAAATGAGTGGTTCAGAAAATCATCTGGTACAGGAAGGTTTGCTCAAAACCAAAGAGACTTTCATAAGTTAAGATTATATGCAAGAGGTGAGCAATCAATTCAAAAGTACAAAGACGAATTTTCTGTTAACGGCGATTTATCTTATTTAAACTTAGATTGGACACCAGTCCCAATTATTCCTAAGTTTGTAGATATTGTTGTAAACGGAATGCAAGACAGATTGTTTACTATAAAAGCTTTTGCGCAAGACCCTACTTCTGTTAAAGAAAGAACTAATTTTGTAGAAATGATTCTTGAGGATATGAATACTCAAGATTTAATGAACGAAATTGAAGATAAGCTTGGCGTAAATGTTAGGAACGTAAAAAAGGGAGATTTGCCATCTAGCCCAGAAGAGTTGGAGCTACACATGCAAATTGGCTACAAACAACAAACGGAAATAGCTATTGAGCAAAGTGTTGAAAACGTATTTAAAAGAAACAAATACTTTGAAACAAAAAAGCGCTTAGATTACGATCAAACTGTTGTTGGGATGGCAGCTGCTAAGCATGGCTTTAATAATACTGACGGTATTACCATTGAGTATGTGGACCCTTCTAGTTTAGTGTATTCGTATACTGAGGACCCTAATTTTCAAGATGTATATTATTTCGGAGAAGTAAAACAAATTAAAGCAAACGAGCTTAAAAAACAATTTCCTAATTTATCTGATGAAGAGTTTGATCTTGCTGTTAAACAATCTAGTAATTATAAAAACTACGATTACGCAACAAACATTTTAGATGATTCTTATGACAGCAACACATTAAGTGTTCTTTATTTTAATTGGAAAACTTGGGAAAAAAGTGTTTATAAAATAAAAGAAACATCTACTGGGGCAAAAAAAGCGATTAAAAAAGACGATACATTTAATCCTCCAAAAGATCAAAGAACTAGGTTTGAAAAAGTAGAAACAGCTATTGAAGCTATTTATGAAGGTGTAATGGTGCTAGGCGCTAACAGTCTTCTCAAATGGGAGAAAGCTACTAATATGGTTAGACCTGACTCTAATGCTAATAAGGTAATGATGAATTACGTTGTTAGCGCACCTAGAATGTACCAAGGCAAAATTGAAAGCTTAGTTGGCAGAATGGTAGCATATGCTGATTTAATACAGCTTACACATTTAAAACTGCAACAAGTGCTGCAAAGAATGACACCCTCGGGCGTTTACTTAGATGCGGACGGCTTGGCTGAAATTGATTTAGGAAATGGTACTAACTATAACCCGCAAGAAGCATTAAACATGTACTTCCAAACGGGGTCTGTTATAGGTAGATCTATGACGGTTGATGGGGAAATGAACCCTGGTAAAATACCTATTCAAGAATTACCTGGTGGTGGTGGACAACAATCTACTATGTTAATACAAGCTTACAACTACTATCTAAACATGATACGCGATGTAACAGGACTTAATGAAGCTAGAGATGGAAGTGACCCAGACCAATATGCTTTAGTAGGCGTTCAAAAATTAGCTGCCGCTAATTCTAACACAGCCACTAGACACGTGTTGCATTCATCAATGTACATAACGTCAACTTTAGCAGAAGCAATATGTATTAGAATAAAAGATGTGCTGGCTTTTCATCCCCAAAGAGATGCAATGATTACAGGCATAGGTAGATTTAGCGTAGGTGCTTTACAGGAAATGGATAACCTGCATATGCACGACTTTGGTATATTCTTAGAGCTTGACCCTGACGAAGATGAAAAACAATTAGTTGAAAACAACATACAAATTGCATTGTCGAGGGATCAAATAAGTTTAGATGACGTAATAGACATACGGCAGATAAAAAATATAAAATTAGCAAATCAACTTATTAAGTTTAGAAGAGCTAAGAAACAAGCGCAAGATCAGCAGATGGCAGAAAGAAATATTGCTGCACAGTCTCAAGCAAACGCGCAAGCAGCTCAAGCGGCAGAAATGGCTAAGGGTCAATCTGAAATGATGAAGGCTGAAGCTAAAACTAAATTAGCCGAAGCTCAATCTAGTTTTGACATAAGAAAACTACAGGTTGAGGCTGAAACTAAAAAGAGTTTAATGCAATTTGAATTTGATTTAAATACTAAGCTTAAAAAAATGGAGCTAGATGCTAAAAAAGAAATAGCTGGAGCCAAAATTACAGATTCTGATATATCTGGCCCGCCGTCAATATCAAAACCTCAGAAATCTTTTGAGTCTAAAGGCAATGATGTTTTAGGGGGTATTGATTTAAGCAGTTTTGAGCCTAGATAAAAAAACAATAACTATTATATATTATTAAATTATGAGTGAATGGAAAATTAAAGGTGTTGTTGACGATACAACACAAAAGTCAGCACAAGAGCAAGAACAAGCTGTATTAGACAAAGCGGTTGAAGCTGGGGACATTACCCCAGAAGCTGCTGGTCAAACAGTAGACGAAGTGCCTAAAATTAATTTAGACGAACTAAACAAACCAACAGAAGATGCCGTTCAAGAGCGAAAAACAGAGGAGGTTTCTGTGGAAAATGAAACCGGAAATAGCGAAGAAGTGGTCGAAGAAGTACGGGAGCAAACCGAAACCGAAGAAGGCTCTCCGCTCGAGCTCGTTATCGAAGAAGAAGACGAAGCGCCGGTAGATACAAAACCTGCAGTTGACGCAAACTCCGCTAAAGTAAATGAGTTGCCAGAGCCCGCTGCTCCGGTTGTTTTGCCAGAAAATGTTGATAAGCTTATAAAGTTTATGGAAGAAACTGGCGGAACTGTTGAAGATTATGTTTTGTTAAACAAAGATTTATCATCGTATAATGATGGTGATTTATTAAGAGAGTACTATAATCAATCAAAACCTTGGGACGCTCAAGAAGTTTCAGAATATATGGAAGATAATTTTTCATATGATGAAGATGATGACCCAAGAGAAATTCGCTCTAAGAAGAGAGCGTTTAAAGAAGAGTTATTTAATGCTAAAAAGTTTTTGGAAGGAAACAAAGAGAAATATTATGCTGACCTCAAGTTGAATAAGCAACAAGATATTCCTCAGGAGTACCAAGAAGCTTTTACGTATTATAACGAATATAAACAGAGCGCTGAATTTAATGAACAACTAAAGCAATCTTTTTTACAAAAAACAGATAATGTTTTTAATGACAAATTTAAAGGTTTTGATTTCCAGGTTGGAAACAATAAATACCGATTTAAAGTCAACAATGCTGCTGAAACAAAAACGCAGCAATCAGACATTAACAATTTTGTTAAAGGATTTTTAGGAGATGATGGTCAGATTAGTGACGCTAAGGGATACCATAAAGCATTGTTTGCTGCTAGAAATGCAGACAAGCTTGCAGAACATTTTTATGAGCAAGGCCGTGCCGATGCTCTTCGCAATGCCGCTAAGGATGCTAAAAATATTAATATGGACCCCAGAAAAGAAGGCGTTGTACAAACTAAATCTGGACAGAAATTTAAAGTTGTATCAGGTGATTCTAGTTCTAAACTAAGAATGAAACTAAAAAACTAACTAAAAATTTATTACAATGGCTATAACTACTGGCATTGAACACTTATCTCCCTCAGCAACTAAGGGAGTATTATTTCAAGGAAATTACATTAATGATTTCGATTTTACAAAACAATTTTTACCTGACGTATACGAAAAGGAAGCTGAAATTTACGGAAACCGTTCTATTTCTTCTTTCTTACGTATGGTATCAGCCGAAATGCCATCTACATCTGACGAAATTCGTTGGGTAGAGCAAGGGCGTCTGCACACGCGTTACCAAAATGTTGCTCTTGGAACACCTGGGGCTAACGGAGCTACTGAATTTACAGTAACTTTTGATGCTAACGCTGATGGATCTGCACATGCTGCTGGCGCTGCGCCTATATTCCGTGCTGGACAAACCATTATGGTACAAGGACAAACTAGCGCAAACGTTGCTACTGGTCCTGTATTAAAAGGTGTTGTTACAGTTGCTGGAGCTGCTGGAGCTGGAGACACAGGTACTTTTACAGCTGTATGTTATACTGCTGCTAACTTTGGTGCTGTTACCTCTGCTGCTTCTTATCACCACGCTACAGTACTTGCTTATGGTTCTGAATTTGCAAAAGGAACTGACGGGATGGTTGGATCTGTAGATTCTGACTACTCTTCTTACACTAACAAGCCTATTATCTTAAAAGATAACTATGCTGTTAATGGTTCTGACACTGCACAAATCGGGTGGATTGAAGTTGCTTCAGAAAACGGAGCTAGCGGATACCTATGGTACCTAAAGTCTGAGCACGAAACTCGTTTACGTTTTGAAGACAACTTAGAAATGACTATGGTTGAAGCAGTAAAAACTGCTGGAGCAGGATCTGATATTGGAACTTATTCTGGTTCTGAAGGATTCTTTGCTGCATTAGAATCACGTGGAAATGTATACGGAGGTCTTTCTACAGATCTAGGTTCTGACATGACTGGTTTTGACAGCATCCTTAAGCAATTAGATAAAAACGGATCTATTGAAGAAAATATGATCTATAGCAACCGCGCTTTATCTTTAGCAATTGACGATGCACTGGCAGCTAAAAATTCTTACGGAGCAGGAGGTACTTCTTACGGAGTATTTAACAACTCTGAAGATATGGCTCTTAACCTAGGATTTAGCGGTTTCCGCAGAGGTTCTTATGACTTCTACAAAACTGACTGGAAATATCTAAATGACTTCGCAACTCGCGGTGGATTTGGAGATGTTGAAGGAGCTATTATTCCTGCAGGTACATCTACTGTGTACGATCAAGATCTTGGTAAAAACATCAAGCGTCCATTCTTACACATCCGTTATCGTTCATCTGAAACTGATGATAGAAAAATGAAAACTTGGATCACTGGATCTGTTGGAGGAGCTTATACTTCTTCTGTAGACGAAATGCGAGTTAATTTCTTATCTGAAAGATGTTTGATTACTCAAGGTGCAAACAACTTCTTCTTATTGAAGTAGTAGATTAATATAACTGTGGGGTGGCTTAACGGTCGCCCCTTCAGTTATTTTTTTTAAATTATCTTATTAAATTATATATGAAAAATTGGGAAATTAAAGATAGAACTTATGTTCTTAAAAACGGCATGTCGCCGTTAACTTATAAAATAAAAAGCACGGGGCTTTTGTTCTTTGATGAAGAAAAAGGTATTAATAGAGAGCTAAGATACTCTACTAATCAAAAGTCTTTATTTGCGGATGAACAAGACGGTTTTGCAAAGCTAGAGCACATCGTATTTACTGATGGCGTTTTAACAGTGCCAAGAAACCAGCCTTTATTGCAACAATTGCTTTCACTTTATCACCCGGACAGGTTTAACCTATGGGAAGAAATTGATTTTGTGCAAGAAGCTATAGATGATATAGATATTATAGAACTAGAGCTAGAAGCATTAAAACTAGTTCAAGAGCTTGATATAGAGCACTTAGAAGCTATATTAAGAACTGAAATTGGTTCTGATGTAACTAAAATGTCTTCTAAAGAAATCAAAAGAGATTGTTATATGTTTGCTAGAAACATGCCTAAGCTATTTATTGAAGTAGCACAGGACGAAGATATTAAACTTCGTAATTTAGCAAACCGATGTGTCGAAGCTGGCATCGTTAAATTAACAGACGACAACACAATATTCAAATGGTCAACTAATAGTAAAAAAATTATGACAGTTCCATTTGATGAACACCCATATGCAGCGTTTGCACGATTCTTAAAAACAGATGAAGGCGTAGACGTTATGAAAGCTATTGAAAAGAAACTTTCATAAAACACCAGGTTATGATTATTCGTTTAATCATAACCATCTAATTAATAAAACAAATCAATGGTAGGTATAGATAGAGTTTATCAAACAGTGCAAAAAATACTTAATAAAGAACAGCGGGGCTATTTACCTCCTGTAGAGTTTAACTTATTTGCAAACCAAGCCCAAAATGAAATTTTTGGAGGGTACTTTTCTTTAAGAAATTATGTTCCTTCAAACGATTCAGATTACTCTGATATTCAAAAGAATGTTGAGGAAAAAATATCTTTTTTTGAAAACGAAGATACTTTAACGCCAACAACTTTTAACAATGCTGCTGGAAATACTACTAGCAGTTATTTTGCTTACCCTAGTAATTTTTATTCGCTAATAGCAATTTCTTTAAATAATACTTTTGCAACAGAAGTTTCAACTAAAGACTTTTTATATGTAAATAAATCTAAGCTAACAAAGCCAACAGTTAAAAACCCTATATACGCACGCCATGAAGGCGGGTTAGTTGTTTCACCATCTACTGGGGTTACTGAAATTAACTTAAGTTACGTAAGAATACCAGCTGAAGTTAATTGGAGTTATTTAACTGTTAACGGTAAAGCCGTATATAATGCAAACACGTCAACAGATTTTGAGTTGCATCCATCGGAAATAACTGAATTGGTACTTAAGATATGTCAATACGCTGGCTTATCTACTAAATCAATAGACGTAGCTCAAGCGGCAGCACAAAAAGAACAACAAGTAACACAATCTGAACGATAATGGCTGAGTTAAACAAAATATATACTGAAAAAAATTATTACGCAAAGTTTGAAAACGATACAGACAACATCCCCGCAGATTTTAAGGGCTTAGGCTATTATCAAAGAACAAGCTTAGAAGACGTAATAAACAACTTTGTAGTTGCTTATATAGGTGACGATAAAATTTTAGCTAAAGTGCCTGAGTACGAAGTTGCTTTTTGGGCACAAAGAGGATTACAAGAGTTTAGCTATGATGTTTTGCACTCTGAAAAAAGCATTGAGGTTGAATTAAACCCAGCTAGACAAATACCATTGCCACAAGATTACGTTTCTTATGTAAAAGTGTCTTGCATTGATAAACTAGGCAATAAAAAACCTTTATTACCAGGCAGAAAAACTGGTAACCCCACCGCTCCATTACAAGACAGCGACTACGACTATACTTACGATGCTGACGGTAATATAGAAGAGGCTTCTGCTTCTAATACAATTAGCAGATTTCAGGATCCAGACGTTCGTGATGTTAACCTAGAGGCTAATGATTATTACAGAAATAATTACAATGACGATAACTTCGACTACTTTAATAAGAAGTTTGGCGCTAACCCAGAGTACATGTCGGCAGCTAGCACATTTTATATTGATAAAGTAAACGGTGTAATATTTTTTGACGGAGGGGTTAAACAAGATGAGCTAATTGTTTTAGACTACATTTCTGATGGCTTATCAGACGACGGAGACTTATCTAAGGTTTATGTGCCAAAGCTTGCTGAAGACGCTCTATATGCTTACATGTTGTATAATTTGGCTAAACTAAGGCCATCTGCCGCGCCAGGAGTTGCTTTATACAAAAAAGAAGCAAGTGCTAAAATGCGAAATACAAAAATAAGGTTAACTAACTATAAATCTGAAGAGATGGCTCAAGTGCTAAGAGGCAAATCTAAATGGATAAAACACTAAAGTATGCCAGAAATTAAAAATACATTTTTAGCAGGTCGTTTAAATAAAGATTTAGACGAACGGCTAATTAGTCCCGGAGAATATCGAGATGCTTTAAATGTAAATATAGGCACTTCAGAATCATCAGACGCTAGCACTGTTGAAAACTTATTGGGCAACGAAGCTGTTGGTGTTATAAATGAGCCTAGTGCCAAGGTTATTGGTTCAATAGCAGATTCATCGACTGGTAATGTGTATTGGTTTATAAAAGCTACTGCTTTTGATGGAATATATGAATATGTACCCGCTTCAGGAAAAGTAAATATATTGGTACGTGGTACTTTAAACTTTTCAACTGATTTTTTAATTACTGGAATTAACATCATTGATGGAATGTTGTTTTGGACAGACGACAGAAATGAGCCACGTAAACTTAATATTAGTAAGTGGAAAAAAGCGAATCATTCAGCAGTTCCAACAAAAATATATTCAAGAAACTTTTTAGATAGCGATTTAACTGTAATCAAACCGCACCCAAAGGAAAGGTTAACAATTAAAACTGTTGTTGATGCAGATAAAGAAATACTTCCTTTTGAAGAAATATTTCCGCAATTTGCATACAGATGGAAATTTTCAGATGGCGAATACAGCCCGTTCTCGTTTTTTACAGAACCTGTATTTGAAGTTGATGAGTATGACTCAAAAGAGCATTTTAAAGAAGGTTATAACAAAGCAGCTAGAAATATAGTAACAGAAATAACCGTTGGTAATATACCAAGAGGAGAAGAAGATGTTATTGAAGTAGAAGTGCTATACACAGAATCAATAAGTTCAACTGTATATACTTTAAAAACAATACGTAAAAAAGATTTTGGTACAGATCCTAATTATATAAAAGATCAGGTGTTTACAAAAAGATCTTTTTACTCGGCTCTACCTAATAATCAATTATCAAGACATTTTGATAGTATACCAACCTTAGCTAAAGCTCAAGAGGTTACTGCTAATAGACTTATATATGGTAACTATGAATTTGGCTTCGAGCAAGAAGCTTCCGCTGATATAACAGTAACTCAAAAGGAAAAATCAACTTTTAGCGGATTAAGCGTTAAGGGAGCTAGGGATTATGAAGTTGGAGTTGTTTACGAAGACGCTTTTGGCAGACAAGGAGCACTTTTAGTAGGCGAAGGAACTAAATATACAAGTAAGTTTAGTTCTGACGGAACCCAGTCTTTAGAAGCTAAAATAACGAGTGCAGTGCCTAATGCGGAAAAATCACCGCAAGAACAGTGGGCAACTCATTTCAAATACTACGTTAAGGACTCTTCTAACGACCACCATAATTTTCCTGTTTACAACACGTTTAATGATGGCGATGGAGATAAAGACAATAGCGAGTTTATATGGTTGCAAATAGATTCTAATGACAGAAATAAAGTAAGTGAAGATACTTTTATAATACCTAGAAGACATACTCACGGTGATCTAATCACCGGTAACGGTACTAACTCACTTGCTTTTACTAAACAGTCTAGTGATATTACAGACGGAAGTTTAAATACTATTAACTTTAATGTAGACAAAAGTGAGGATTTAGAAACCAGGAATACCGTTATTTGGGCTCCTGGTGTTGCAGGCACTTCCGACCAGTCGGCAAAACATAACGGGCTTAATAGTACATGCAACAACCCTGATTGGATTTTTACATGTACTGTTGCGGGTAACTATTCTTTTGAGTTTGAAGGAGACCTTAATTTTGTTAGAAGAACTAAAGCGTTCAATAAAAATAATGCTTTTATACGCTCCAACGCTTCTTTTCAAAAAGTAAAAAATAATCAAACTTTTGCGAGTCTCAGCAGCCAACCAGGCGGGGTTGGATATGAAAGAGCAGCAAACTATATAATAACAGACATAAAAAAGGATGGTAATAGCGAAAAAGACTTTAGGTTTTATGTTACCGTAGAGTATCAACTAGAGGTGGGCGACAGAGTGCGTCCTGTGATTTTTAAAGAAAGATCAAGAGATAAGGGGAATGTTTACATGAATATTGTTGATACTACATTTAGAACATTATCTACTCCTGTTGATCCTAATGCAACAGCTCCACCCGTAGAGCAGTTTAACCATATAGTTAAAAATTTATCTAAGCACCGTATAATAGAAATTGAAAACGAAGCTCCAGATATAGTTAGAAACCAGCTGCCTGTAGAAACAAGAAAAGTCGGCAGCACCGTGCAGTATGGTTACGTAAGTGACAGTTTTAATTTTCTAACTGACAGTAGTAAGCGCGTGTTCTTAACGAAAGAAGGTTTTGGAGGTAACAACGACCAGCACTCTAGCTTATACACTGAAAACGATACGGAACTTTTTTACGAAATAAGTAATAATTCAAGTGGATATAAAAACATACCTTTAATATCAGCTCTTAATAATATTCTTGCTTTTGAAAATTTAGGAAGTTTGTCAGTAAGAGACGATGTTAGCGAAATCCAACCTGCTGAATGGGTTCAAACAATTGACGTTTCTGAATTAGAAGGGGGTCTTTGGTATGGAGTAGGTGATTTAGGCACAAGTGATACAATTAAATCAACCGAAAATAAAATAAAAATTCTTGAAATTTCATTAGGTTTTTCTCAACACAACTATGACCAAAATCACGACGTTAGAGACATCTTGAAAATTGTTTTAGAAGAGCCGGTTGGAGTAAACCCTAGAGATCAAGACTTTGCAATATTTAAAGGCGAGATTACGGAAAATGCTCTTAAAAATATACAAGGATCTTTCTTTGCTAAAGTAAAAAGAAGTACAAGCAATAAAAACTTTACGGTTAGAAAAACATTGCTAGGCAAAGAACTAAAAATTCCAGTAGGATTACACAAGTTACCAACAGGTCAATCTACCTTCAATGATGAGAACGAAGTAAACACATTGCAAACAATATGGTTTGAAACAGTTCCTGAAATTGAAGATAGTAATCTTAACTTATTTTGGGAAGCTAGCAAGTCTATACCTATTGCAGAGCACGGGAATACACACACGCTAGACTTTTATAATTGTATTGCGTTTGTTAAAGATGGGGTGTTTTTAGAAACACAAAGAGTATTTGATAAGTTCAATTCTGTTCAAATGGCTAAGGGCGTTAGAGTAAATGTGCCACAAGAAAACTACGCAAAAGAAAGAAGAAAAGCTGGTTTAATATTTTCTGGAATATATAACTCTAGAACTGGAACAAACAGGTTAAATGAATTTGTTTATTCAGATGGTATAACTAAAGATTTGGAACCCAACTATGGCAGCTTGCAAAAGCTTCACACAAGAGACACTAATTTAGTGGCTTTATGCGAAAGCAAAGTGTTCACAATAATGGCTGATAAAGACATATTGTATAGTGGTTCAGGTAACCCACAGGTTGTAGCTTCTAATAGAGTATTAGGACAGACCACTCCGTTTTTAGGTGATTTTGGTATTGGGCTAGACCCGTCGTCTTTTGCATCGTATGCGAATAGAATGTATTTTACAGATAGACCAAGAGGTTCTGTCATAAGAATATCAACAGATGGCATTACTGAAATTTCAGAATCCGGAATGAGTGATTTCTTTAGAGACAAACTAAATTCCAATTCAAGCAAGTTAATAGGTAGCTATGATTCTTATAATGGACAATACTTATTGTCTTTAGACGATTATAGTTTAACTTTTTCTGAAGATCAAAAAGGTTGGGTTTCTAGGGTTTCATATGTGCCAGAAGCTGGTGTTTCTGTTAATAACATTTTTTATACATTTAATCAAGGTGATATATGGCAGCATAATTCAGTAAACGTTAATAGAAATAACTTTTACAATGTTCAATATAAATCATACTTAACTACTGTATTTAATCAAGAACCCTCTGCAATTAAAAGTTTTAAAACAATTAACTACGAGGGAACGGCTGGTTGGCAAGTTCCTTTTATACTTACCGATCAACAAGCTGGTTATGTTATTGATTTTGAAAATAAAGAAGGTAAATGGTATAACAATATAAATGGTATTAGCAATGTTAACGTTATCACTGAATTAAATAATTTAATAGATCCGAACGGTCCTATAGATTTTTATAAAAAAGATAACTTAAAAAGCATATCTAATGGCTTAGCTAATAATGAAAACGCTTATGAGTTTTCAATACAATCAAACTCATCTCAAAACGAGTATCTTGGTATTGGCTCAATGACCAGCGCTACCTTAGTTAATGGTAATCCACCGTCAGAACCAAGCGGAAACACTACAATAACATTTAATGTACAATAAAATATGGCTAATTATACGTATACTATAACTAGTATAACTGGGCAAATAGGCACCAGCGCTGGCACTCAGACTGTTACGCTGGAGCTTACTCCGCTTCCTGGCTTTAGGCTAAGAACAGCTGATTTTTCAATTAACGACCCTAATAATATATATGAAAATATTGTTAAAACAAAGGTTGGAGCAAACGTTGTAATAACATTTGATTTAATTGATTCTATAAACTACGGAGAAGAAGATATTGAATCTAATTTAGATTTAACTGGAGACGCGGCTATTTCAAGCATAACTGTAGAGGGGGACATTACTTTTGATGACACTCCCAGCGATGGTTTTGAATTTGACGTTTTAGACGCTGATGGCAACTTAATTACTGATGGTACACTCGACGTAATTGTTGACGGGGAAGAGGGGGACGAAATAGTAGTAGGTGAATTGATAATAAAATCAGATGAAGAAAACGAATTGCCTGATACAAACAATGATGGTGATCCAGATGATTTAACTATTGATTTACCAACGCCTTTTGAATTAGGTGATGGTGTTTTAAACAACGATGGCGACTTAGTATACGACATAATTGTAGTTATCCCAAATGATGATTTAGTGCTAGGCGACGTTGCTGTAACGACAGGTGACATTACCGATAGCAGCGGTGGTAATATTGTAACTGTGCCAATTGAAGATTTTAATGTAGTAGAAACATTATCAATTGAAAACATAGATGTTAATACAGATAATCTTGATGGCTTAAATGGTGGTTTTATAATTATTACAGCAACAGGTGATGCAGGGGCTCAAGCAACTGTTAATATTACACCAACCGTAACTCCATCAACATCATCTGCAACATATCCAGCTATATCTATAGTTGTTTTAATTGATTCTAATGGCGCTTTTACGCAAACGGTTAGAATACCAAGTTCAGCAACTGATGCTTCAGCAGACAACGCTATATGCGACCCAGATACAAACGACGACGTTACCAATATAGACTGGAGCTTTGAAGTTGTAGCTGAAGAGGGTTCGGAGGCTACAAACGTAGTTTTAGCTACACTAAAACAAGACACAACTAGCAAAGTAACAATTAGATTTCAAACAAATGACGTAGATGTACCTCAGCCTGTTCAAGGCGGAGCAGTTATATCTGCAACAGAATGGACCCATGATACAGTTATAGGTCCACTAGAAGAAGGACAAAAATTTGATGGAGGTTTTATAAGGTTAACGATTAGTCCAGGTGCTGATTCATGGACATTGCTTGGGACAGCTGCTGAGGTTGCTGCAAATTTAGTTAATCTAAAAATTAATGAAGAAATATCTCTTGTTACTGCAGACATTGATCCTGGTATTGATTTTTGTCAAGGAACCGCTTCTTTGGACGACGACGGAAATTTACTATTATTTTTAGAATATTCCGGTGGAATTATGCAAAATGAAGACGCTTTGTATGAAATACAATTAACTAACATTGTTGCTTTTATAAGGCCAGCGGTTGTATTAAACTTTACTGATGGCCCAAATTATACAGTAAGTAAAAAAACAATAACGTACGTTGGCTCAGCGGCTGGTGCAACAGTTACAGGAACAGAGCTTAGCGTAGTTTTAACCGCGATAGATGGGTTTACGTGGCATGACACAGACTTTGCAGCTACTGTTAATAGTTTTGTTGCTAATGGGCATTCTCAAAACAATATAGCCTCTATATCAATTAGCCCAACAATTGCTTCTCTTTCTGGCTTAGCTTTTAACGGAACACCAACATCAACAATTACAGTGAGCTGGGTGTTACAAGGGGTTCACGGGCCTTCCCCTGCTTTATTTGACTTTACGCCAACCGGTGGGCCAAAAGCAATTTCAACAGTTTTTTTTAATTCTGGGGATAACAATAGAGGGGTTAACGAAGCTCAAACTACAATGACTATTGACAATTTATCTAGCATTGTAAATATTGAAGGCAGATCTTGGAATAAAAATTATACTATAACTAGCGATAGCGGATTAGTTTTTGATAACCCACATTTAGTTAGCTTGACCACTTCCGGCGATGGAACCGTGGCTATTACCGGCCCTACGTTAGTTGGAGCCGGGCCTACATATACTCAGTTAGACGGCGCTTTAAGCGGAACTCATTTAGGAAACAGCAATGACGTAAATATTTCTATTAATGGCAACGCATATATAGACACAGACACTGATGGAGATCCTGATGTTACAGATTTAGACGATGATGGCGACGGGGTTGCTGACGTAAGCGACGCTTTCCCACTTGATCCAACTCGTAGCGAAATAATTTTTAATACATTACAAGGAGATATATCATCAACAAATGGCGATGCTATTGATGTTTCTTTTGTGTTAAATCACACGATAGATGCTAGTTTAATACCTAGCGGTGATGGCGTTGTTTTTTCCGTTGAAGGAATTACATTGGAGTCTGCTATTTCTGTACCATATAGCGACGGAACAACCACGCTACGCATTCAAGTGCCTCAAAGCAATGGTTATGATGGATCAACATCAGGTTTTTTAACTATAAGAGCGGTAGATCAATCTGACATAGTAATAAATGTTACACAAACAGAAACTATTACAACATTCAGCACTACATCTAACAGCGAAATAAATCACCCTAATACAGGTGCAACAGCACAAACTATATTAGTCAACACTACAAACACTGGTCTTGTTTGGACTGCTGTATCGTCAGATCCTAACGTTGTTAATATAACTTCAGGAAGCTCAGGAACAGGGAGCGGTACAGTTGTTTATACAGCTTCCCCTAATGGTTTCGATGCTGCAGCCACCTCCGCTACAATTACTTTGTCTGCACCCGGCCAAACAGATATAGTTATAACCATTAATGTAGCTGTTGGTGTTACAACGGTTTGGAGTCTAGTTTCTTATTCTCGTGATTTGCCAAACAATATACTGCCCGATCAGATAAATAATATAAATATTACTCACAACAACCCAAATCTTACGTGGACTGCGGTATCATCTGATGATGCGGTAGTACAAATAGATAGTATTGGACCAAACACAGGTGGCTACGGGAGTATTGATTATACAGCTACAGGCAATGCGCCTGGAGAACCCCAAACCAACGCTACTGTAACTATATCTTCGCCAGGCCTTCCTGACTTAGTTTATTCTATAACTGTTTATGCTGGGGATGCTGTAACGTTTACAGCCACTCCATCGCCTTTAAATTTTGATGAATATTCAACTCAAAAAACAATAACAGTAGCTTCTAATTCATCTACGATTAGTTGGACAGCTGTAATAGAAAATGAAAATATTGCTCAAATTGCTTCCAATAGCACTGGGGTGGGAACAAATGATGTTTTTGTTAGCATTCCTGTAGTATTACCTTTTGATATTGCAAAATCTACCAATATAACATTTTCGTCAGAAGGATTTGATGATATTGTGGTACCAATTAATATTGCAGAAGGTCCAACAGATGATAGTTTTGTTGTTACCCCGCAGTTTTTTCAAATACCAAATGACGGGCAGAACAATAACATCATAGATATTTTAGCATCAAACAGCAGATCTTGGACAGCGGTGTCTTCTGATGTCAACATAGCTAATATAACGAATGGAGCAAATGGAACTGGAACTGGTACAATTACGTTTAACGCAGCTTCTAATACAGGCGAAGCAACTCCTAAAGAGGCTATAATAACAGTTTCTTCCCCAGGAAAGCAAGACCAAATTGTAAACGTTTCTATAGCTCCAATTGAGTTAGACGAGTTATATGCTTTTCCAACTTATATTGATATAGCAAATACAGGTGCTGTTGATAATACTATAACGGTAGAGGCCACTAACCAAGCGTCAAGCTGGACAGCAGTCTCATCAAATAGCAGCGTTGTTAACATTACATCAGGCTCTTCTGGAACCGGTAATGGTACTATTACCTATACCGCATCAGCAAACAGTATAGGAGATGCTTTAGATGAAGAGACTATAACATTATCAGCGGATGGTTTTGATGATATAATAATATATATAAACATTGCGGAAGGAGATCCTGCTGTAGAAATTAAAACATACGAATCAGGAACTACTGTAGAAAAAACAAGCCATGCTTTTGATTCTACAACGACTTCAACCACAATGGACGTTTATGTTGATAGTTCCTCTGGTGCAGGTGGGTTTACATCAACAATTACAGGAGATGCGGGTGTTACTAATTATAATGAATTTAATTTTGTAGTAGACACCAGTTTAAACGTTGTAGCGTCTAGTTATTTTGACATAAGAGGAAGCGGTAGTCCCAATTTCCCGGTAACCGCTCAAAGCCAATCAGCTTTTGATGCTAAAATAGCAGCTTTAAGAGCAGCTTTTTCAGATCCCAACGTTAATGTAAGTATAACAATTAATGGCACTACGTTAGTTTCAGGCGGTGGATCTTTAGGTGGAGAACCTGGGTATAATGTAAATAACGGTAATCCGGACAGAATAACAGTTTTTGGATATAATTTTCAAGGTATAGCTTCTGTTGGCGATGTAGTTACTATCTCACATCCTATTGTAATTAGTGCTTTTGATTTAACACCTGCAACAGGTTCAGATGGAACAACTGCTGTTACAATAACGCCTTTAGAGGCTAATACAGGTACCACAGTAAAAAACGGCACTGCTACGATTACATCTGTTACTGACCCTAGTATATCAAAAAACATACAACTTACTCAGGCAATAAATTTTGATGAATACACAACTATAAGTGTAGAGGCTGTAGATTTTGACCCAACAAACGCACCAACGTCTACTCCTTTAAAGTTTAGGTTTACAAGTAATAACGACGCTACTAGCACATCTGCCGGGTGGAGACAAGCCGGAGATGCGGAAGGCAGTACCCTCCCACTGGCGTTTGCGGTACCCGACCCTATTCCTGAAGGCGCACATACAGCCCGAGGTGGTAACTTTGTAACATCTCCAGAGTTTACGTTTGAGCTTCCAACCCCAACTATATCTGGAACAGAAAGCTTCAATGCTTTATTCAGTGCTATTAGACTGGAGCCTGGGGCTGGGCAATATAATAATTATGTAGATGCTAATGGTGATACAGTTTTAACATCCATAACAGTTACTACTGCGCCCTTAGCTTGGTCTGTAGACGAAACTACTATAAATTTAGATAACGGTGGTACAACTAGCAGTCCAATAGCTATAACTATAAATGACAGAAGGCTTGCATGGACAGCAACATCGTCTAATCCTAGCTTAGTTAATTTTGTATCAAATTCTAGCGGCTCTGGAAGCGGTACGCTAAATTTTAGCGCTCAACCAAACAGTGTTTTAGGCAGTTCGGCATATTCAGAAACAATAACTTTATCAGCGCCAAATGTTAGTGATATTGTTATAACAATAAATGTTGCGGCAGCAAACCCCGAAAGTTTTAGTATTACAGACGGCGGCATTGCTCAAAGTCAGTTAACTATTAATAGCACAGGTTCTAACGCTACACTTAATTACGCTGCGGTCGGCGGTACATCTGCTTATGTTTATTTTTCAGGAGATTGGGATGAAAACTTAAGAGATGTTAATGGAAATATTTTAAGTGTTAATGGGAGTGTTGAAATATCTTCAAATCCCGTTAGGACCATAACTTATCAAGTACAACCAAGTAACAATAGAGTGGTATTTTTAGATGTTTCAGAAAACACTTTGTACGTAAACGAAAGCATAGATTTAAAAGTAAGAACTACTTCCGGAAACACAGAGAATACAATCACCCTTAAACAAGCAGCGGCTGATCTTTATTTAAACCCTAGTTATTTAAATAAAACTATTACTAATTTAGGCTCCGTTGGGGAAACAATATTGGTAACAACTAATGACAGCGCGTTAAACTGGACGGCAGTTTCTTCCGACCCTAGCATTGTTAACATTACGTCAGGCTCTTCTGGAACTGGTGATGGCACTGTAACTTATGATGCTGTAGGAAATGGCAATGGACAGGTAGCTACGTTTGCTACCATAACGTTGTCAGCGGACGGTGTTGAAGATGTAATTATTGGAGTAAGCGTTAACGAGGGATATATCGGTCCGGCAACTTGGGCTTATTTTTCAAACCCTTATAAATCAAATGAATTTGTATGGCAGCCTTTTGTTTATGCCGGTTGGTATGGTAGAACAAACGAAGGCCTTGCTCGTGACACTTATAATGCGGACAGAGAGTTGGTTGGTATACCTCAATTAGGTGTTATTTCAGATGGTAGGTGGCTTATTCCCAACGTCGGAGGCATCATCCATTTTTTGCCAAGCACAGGGCAAGCATTATATGAATGGACCGGAGGAGTAGCTGGCAAGTTGTCTGATAAATTTTCTTTCAGTGCAATAAAGGGGTATCCACCCTATGGCGAGCATCCTGCATCTAGTTTTGATATTCGTAGCAGTAGTTGGTATGCACCTACTATTTATGCTCGAGGGTATGCGGTTGATAGAACTCCTTACTTCAAAGCTTATGATGGCGGGGTTTTCTTAGGGGGAGCAATGTATTTCCTTAATGGCTGGGTGATTCCAAGGTTTTATACAGGTACAGAAGAGGTATTTATACCGAGTGGCACAATAAAAAAGCTACGCCTTCGTATGGCAGTGGCACCTGAATACACATCTACTGGTTTTGGGGGACACACAGCAATAGGAAATTTTGTTGCCAACGATACTGTATTGTCACCAGAGGAGTATTATATCGCAGGGTCTACAAACAATCGTATAGATTCGGTTACATTAACACAAATTGATTATGGAGAAGTTGAACTTTCTATTGACACTACTGGTGTTGAACCAGGCTCTTATCATCATCCAGTTAAAACAATGCATTACGGGTTGAAAATTAATATAACTGTAACATAATTATTTAAACTATACGATGGAAGAAATAGTATTAACATTTAACAATAAAATAAACGTATCCCTCTCTTTGGGGGATACTGTTTATTATTTACAAAACTCAACACCTGTAAAATTAGGCGCTGTTATTTCTGTAGCAAACGATAGGCTATCTTGCAATGTAAATAGAAGTTTAAACGTAGCAATACCAGCGAATGACGATTATATATTCTTTTCTAAGCCAGCTGAAACAGAGGTTTCTGGCATTATAGGATATGAAGCTACAACAACATTAGTTAACGACAGCACGGATAGAGCTGAATTATACGCTATATCTAGCGAGGTATTTCAATCAAGTATTTAATGAAATTACAAGTAAGAAAATTAATAGAATCTGATTGGGGTTTCCTACCATCTTGGTGGGAAGCTTACGATCAAGCTGTACCGCAAAGAGACTTTTTACCTGAAAACGGTTTAGGTGGCTTTATGGTATGTAAAGAACATGACCCAATCGCGGCAATGTTTCTTTACACAACAAATTCAAAGACTGCAATTCCAGCTATAGTTATTTCCGATAGATATTATAAGGATAACGATAGAAGTGACGCATTACAGTTATTGGTGGATTTTACAACTGGCTTCGCAGAAGATCTAGGGTGTAAATATTCATTTGCCTGGGCAAAACCAGGCGTGTTATTAGAACAATATAAACAAGCAGGATTCACGGTGGATAAAACACCGAGCTATGAATTAATAATACAATACTAACATGGGACAAATAATAGGAAGTACAGCACAGATAGTTGGGTCAATGATCGGAAGCGGTGCTCGTAAAAGAGAACAAAAAGCTGCTAATGCAGAATTTCAAGCAGACAAAAATAATTTTAGAAATTTTCAACTTACAAATGAGTTCGCTGGTATGGAAAATACCTACGAAGATCTAACTGTAAACCAACAAGCATCACAATTTCAAGCGCAACAGACTGATGCA
>Ga0209654_1000238_pt1 | contig 57623 bp, 46 predicted proteins | sample SaaInl1SG_22_DNA_FD_184646 | JGI IMG/M metagenome (GOLD analysis project Ga0209654, IMG submission 184646) | Marine microbial communities from expanding oxygen minimum zones in the Saanich Inlet - ESP_161SG_22_DNA (SPAdes) (version 2) | ecosystem: Environmental > Aquatic > Marine > Intertidal... | reverse complement strand
TCGAGGACGACATAATGGGCGGCGATATTTTGATCGTTGATGATGAGCGGGATATCCGCAAATTGATCAGCATGACATTACAGGATGAGGGCTATTCCACCTTTGAGGCGGCCAATGCCAGTGAGGCGAGAGACATGCTCGCCGCACAGCCGCCAAGCATGGCCATTCTGGATATCTGGATGCGCGATTCTGATATGGACGGGCTGGAATTGCTGGAATGGGTAAAGGGTATTTATCCCGACCTGCCAGTGGTGATGATTTCCGGACATGGCACAATCGAAACGGCGGTACAGGCGATCCGCCAAGGCGCCTATGATTTCATCGAAAAGCCGTTCAAGGAAGACCGCCTATTGGTGATGGTTGATCGCGCATTGCAGGCCAGCCGCCTCGCGCGGGAGAATGCCGATTTGCGGGCACGGGTGAACGAGGATGTGGTCCCCGAGATTGTTGGCGATTCTCAATTGATGCGCGGATTACGCCATGCTGTCTCAAAAATCGCCCCAACCGCCAGCAGGGTGCTGATTTCAGGGCCAAGCGGTAGTGGCAAAGAGCTAGCGGCGCGGGCCATCCATGACCAGTCAGATCGCAGTGACGCCCGCTTTGTAGTGGCCAATTGCGCCCGCCTTGCCTCTGAACGGGTGGATGCCGAATTGTTTGGTTCGGACAATCTGCAATCCAATCGCCGCATTGTGGGCCTATTTGAGCAGGCCCATAAGGGCACGCTGTATTTTGATGAAATTTGTGATTTGCCATTGGAAACACAGGGTAAGATCGTGCGTGCCATCACCGAACAACGCTTTCGGCGGGTGGGCGGCAATAGCGAGGTGGCGGTAGATGTGCGGGTTATTTCTGCCTCTAGCCGTGATCTAGCGGCTGAGATTAACGCCAAAACCCTGCGTGAGGATCTGTATTATCGCCTTGGCGTGGTGCCGCTATCAATCCCGCCATTGATTGACCGGCGCGAGGATATCCCGCTATTGGCCAAGCATTTTGTAAAAGTGGTGGCACGGCGGCTTGGTCTAAAGAAAATCAAGCTCAGCGACGAAGTGTTGGCCGCGATGCAGGGTTATGATTGGCCGGGCAATGTACGCCAAATGCATAATACCATCGAAAACATGCTAATCATGGCGCCGCAAGACCGCGATGAACCGGTTGGCTTATCCTCACTGCCTAATGAAATTCAGAATATCTCGCGTGACAATGCAAATTCTGATATGGAAAGGCTATGGTCACAGCCATTGCGCGGTGCCCGTGAGGAATTTGAACGCGAATATTTGACCGTACAATTGCACCGTTTCGGCGGAAATATATCAAGGATGGCAGTTTTTGTTGGTATGGAGCGCTCTGCTCTGCACCGAAAACTAAAAGCGATGAATATTGATAGTGAAGATTAACAGAGACGTTATTATAGACGTTAAGACGCCCAAGAGCATAGACGTCATCGTGGATGTTGGCCCCGTAACTTCAGGCAGAAAACATCACATAAGAGTGACCGCAATGGCGGTGCTCCAAAAGGATGAAACAAAGTGAAAATTGTAATTTGTGGTGCAGGGCTAGTTGGCAGTGCGATTGCCAGCCATCTGGCCGAAGAACATAATGACGTTACTGTCATTGATGCGTCACCAGAGAATATCCAGCGGATTACCGACCAAGTTGACGTGCATGGCGTTGTTGGGGTGGCGTCACATCCCAACAATCTGGCCGAGGCTGGCTTGGATGATGCAGAATTGCTAATCGCGGTTACCGAGTCCGATGAAGTCAATATGGTCGCCTGTCAGGTTGCCCATACGATTTTCAATACGCCGGTGAAAATTGCCCGTATCCGTAACCAGCCTTATCTCGATCCGATTTATGCTGATCTTTATTCGCCTGACCAATTGCCGATTGACCATATTATCTCGCCAGAAGCCGAGGTTTCCGCGGCGGTAAGCAACCAGTTACGCGTGCCAGGGGCGTTTGACGTCAAGGATATGTGCGGTGGGTCGATGAACCTTGTTGGCGTATTATGTACCGAGGAAAGCCCGGTTTTGGGCACGCCTTTGCGCCACCTCACCAAGCTATTCCCCGATTTGGCCATGACCGTGTTGGCTATTATCCGTGACGGCAAAGTGATTTTGCCGCGTTCCGGTGTGGACTCCATGCAGGAAGGCGACCGGGTTTATTTCGTCTGTGATGCCTCGCACCTCGATCGTGCAATGGCGAGTTTTGGCCATGACGAGCAAGAAGCCCGCTCCGTGGTCATTGCTGGCGGCGGTAGCATCGGTTTGATGCTGGCGAATGAGATCGAGACCAAATTCTCCAATACCCAAGTCCAGCTTATTGAGCTCCATGCTTCGCGGGCCCGCGAATTGGCGGAGACTTTGCAAGGCACTGGTATTATCAATGGTGACGCGCTGGATAGCAGCATCCTGATGGAGGCTGGTGTTCACAAGACCGAGACCTTTGTGTCTGTTACCGAGGATGATGAGGTGAATATCCTTTCGGCGCTATTGGCCAAACGAACAGGGGCTAAACACGCGGTGGCGTTGGTCAATATCCCGGGCTTTATTCCGCTTGTGGGCACGTTGGGTGTTGATGCGGTGATTAACCCGTCACAAATTACCGTGTCATCTATTCTAGAGCATGTGCGCCGGGGCCGTATCCGTGACGTACACCCAATCATCGAGGATCTGGGTGAGGTTCTTGAGGCTGAGGCTCTGCCGTCCTCATTGCTCGTTGGCAAGCCGTTGCGAGAGGCAAAAATTCCGAAGGGCATCTCAATCGGTGCGGTTCTGCGTGATGGCGCGGTCATCGCGGCGCGTGGTGACACTATCATTGAGGCGGGTGATACCGTGATCATCTTTGTGGCACGCGGCAAGATTGCGCAGGTGGAGAAGATTCTCTCAGTCAGGCTCGATTTCTTCTAGGAGACAAATCTACAGATTGTGTTCCCCCAAATCCTTCACTAAGGTTACTTATGGGGAGGACAATAATATGGCCATTGATAAGAGCCAAAATCTTCAAGAAGTATTTCTCAATAACATCCGCAAATCACATATGCAGGTTACGGTGTTCTTGGTGAACGGCGTGAAATTGCAGGGAATTGTTACTTGGTTTGACAATTTTTCTCTGTTGTTGAAGCGCGATCAACAAGTGCAACTTGTGTATAAACACGCCATTTCCACAATCATGCCTGTCGGTGCGGTGAGCCTGCAGGAAATTGGCGTTGAGGATACGGGGGATCAAACTGGGGATCATACAGGGGATCAAACAGGAGACGATGCCGGTGTATAATCGGCGACGGCTATGTTTGACAGCTCCTGTAATAATTCTTGGCAAAAAGTGGATCGGCTAAATGGGTGATATAAAGGCCGATGTGTTCGCGCTACTCCGGCAGGTGTCGGCAGAGTTGATATTGCCGCGCTTTCAAAATCTGCATGCTGATCAGATTAGCACGAAATCTAGTGCTACGGATTATGTGACAATCGCTGATACTGAGGCGGAACAGTGGATCAGCCCGCGTTTGCAGGCCATTTTCGATTGTGAAGTTATTGGCGAGGAGGCAAGCGCGGCTAGTGGCATCTCTGGCGACCGTGTGCTGTCTGGCCATGCGTGGACGATTGATCCGATTGACGGCACGAGCAACTTTGTAAAGGGCCGCGAGAGGTTTTGCACGATGATTGCGCTAACCCTTGACGGCGTGCCGCAACAGGCATGGATCTATCAGCAACTGGCCGATACGCTCTATTACGCCGCCGCCGGTGAAGGCGCTTTTTGTATTACCGCCACCGGTGAAAACCGTATTTATGCAGGCCCAACAGCCGAAAATCGGGATGAATGGGTTGGCGCGGGCAATGTGCTAGGCGTGACAGAGCCAGCCAAATCAGCGATTCAGTCACGTATGAAGCAATTGGCAGGGCGCCGTTTTCCGGGTAGCGCCGGTATTCAAGGAACGCTGATTGCGAGTGGCCGCGAGGATTATATGATGCATGGCAATTGCACCGCATGGGACCATGCGCCGGTTGATCTTTTGTGCCGCGAGGCCGGTGGTCATTCAGCAATGATCGAGACTGGTGCGCCGTATCGGGCGGGTCAATCTGGGCCCTATATGGCAAGCGCCGATAAGGCGATCTGGGACCATCTTCACGCAACGGTTTGGAATGGCGAATAGAATGTCGCCTATTTTGTTGGCTGTTGCTGTTTTGCCTCTTGCCACAAAGACTCCATCTCATCTAACGATGCGTCACTGATAGATTTATTATTTTTATCAAGCGATTGTTCAATATAGTTAAATCTACGCTCAAACTTACGATTGCAGTCTGTCAAAGCTGTTTCTGGATCAATTCCGAGCTTGCGTGCCATATTCACCGCGACAAATAACAGATCACCGACCTCGTCAGATAGCTTTGCTTTATCCTGTGGTTCAGCGGCAATCTCCACCTGTAACTCGGCGACTTCCTCGTTCAATTTATCGACCAATTGGGCAAAGTCAGGCCAGTCAAAGCCAACACGGGCCGCGCGCTTTTGTAATTTTAGGGCGCGCATCATCGGTGGCAGTCCAGTCGCGACATCGTCCAAAACGCCTGCCTTGCCTTTTTTGGCGCGTTCGGCCGCCTTTATGTCCTCCCAGATTTCCTTTTGGCGGCTGGCCGTTGGGCGGTCTTCATCGGTACCAAAAACATGCGGATGCCGCGCCACCATTTTATCGGCAATGGATTTCGCGACCATGCCAAGATCAAACTGCCCCGCTTCCTCGGCGATGCGTGATTGAAAAACCACTTGCAACAACAGATCACCAAGTTCATCGCGGATATCGGTAAGATCACCTCTGGCAATGGCGTCGGCTACTTCATAGGCCTCTTCGATGGTATAGGGGGCAATGGTTTCAAAAGTCTGTTTCACATCCCAAGGACAGCCGGTTTCAGGATCACGCAGACGGCGCATAACATCGATAAGCCGGTCTAACTCATCCAGCGTGCTGGTTGTGTCTGTCGGGGGTTTTGGTGGATTTTGTATGTCATTCATCTGCCCAACTTTAGGTGTTAACCATAATATCGCAACAGAAATATGAGGAATTTATGAGGCTTTTGGTCAGTTTTGCGTGACCCTATTGCATCCACGCTGGCTTGGTCGCATTATGGCGCTTCCTTTCACCAAAATAACGAGACGATCATGGCGCCTAGTCAGACCCCAGCCCAGCCTCACAAACCCGGATTTTTTGGCCGTTTGCGGTCTTGGTTCTTTACCGGATTGTTGGTTACAGCACCGGTATTGTTGACGGTTTATATCACGTGGGCGGCGATCGAATTGATTGACGGACAGGTCGCTAGCATTCTGCCGGGCTTTGGCCAGTTGATCTTTTCCGACGTGCCCGGCGTAGGGTTGATCGTCGGGGTTGTTCTGATCACCGTAATTGGCGCTGTTGCCGCCGGTTTTCTGGGCAGATGGATTATTCGTATTGGCGAGTCTCTCCTGCACCGTACGCCGATTGTGCGCACGATCTATGGGGCGATTAAACAGATCCTTGAAACCGTGGTGTCTAGCCAGTCTGATGCGTTTCGTGAGGTCGTGCTGGTTGAATATCCGCGCAAAGGTCTGTGGGTCATTGGTTTTGTCACCGGCAATACCAAGGGTGAGGTTCATAGCCTGATCAAGAAAAACATGGTCAATGTGTTTGTGCCAACAACACCTAACCCGACCTCTGGTTTCTTGCTATTTTGCCCGCGCACAGAAGTTATCTTTATGAAGATGTCGGTTGAAGCGGCGGTAAAGTTGGTTGTGTCCGGCGGCATTGTAACCCCGCCAGAACCAACCGTCGCAAAGAAAGTCGCGAAAAAGGCTAGCAACAAAGGAGTTGCCAAGAAGGCCGGTGCAAAGAAGGCGGTTGCGAAAAAGACAGTTGCCAAGAAGGCCGTGACCAAAAAGGCGGGCGCGAAAAAGAAAGCGGCTACGAAGAAAAGCTAGCCCGACGCCAGAAATTTTACCGCGCTATCGCGTTCAAACAGGCTGAGCACCATATCAGCCTGTTTTTTATTGGCTGGCATTTGGTCGAGCATCTTACGCGCTTCACTGCGGGCAAGGCTGAGGAGGTCGCGGTGGGCAGACAGATCCGCCAACACGAATTCAGGCAATCCTGATTGCTTTTGACCAAGAAATTCACCTGGTCCCCGCAATTCCAGATCTTCTTCCGCAATCACAAACCCATCATTAGTGTCACGCATGACATTCATCCGTTTGGCGGCGGTTTCAGATAACGGCCCTTGATAGATCAGCAGACAGGATGATTGTTCGTCACTGCGTCCCACACGTCCGCGTAACTGGTGGAGCTGGGCCAAGCCAAAGCGCTCGGCATGTTCGATCACAATAATGCTGGCTTCGGGCACATCAACGCCGACTTCGACCACCGTGGTCGCCACCAGCAATTGCGCTTCGCCATCACGAAATGCATTCATCGCGGCGTCACGCTCTGGTGCCTTCATTTTACCATGTGCCAAGGCCACCTTTACCGCGGGTAGGGCGCGGGCAAGGGCGCTGGCACGTTCTTCGGCGGCAGCAATGTCCAGCTTGTCAGATTCCTCAACCAGCGGGCATATCCAATAGGCACGTTTGCCATTGGCGAGCGCACGGCTCAGACCGCTAACCACCTCATCGAGCCGGTCTTGCGGCAATACGCGGGTGTCGATCGCTAGACGGCCAGCCGGTTTTTCATCGAGGCGTGAGTGATTGAGATCACCATAGGCGGTCAAGGCAAGGCTACGCGGGATCGGCGTTGCGGTCATCACCATCACATCAACGCCATTGCCTTTTTCACCAAGGATAATGCGTTGGCGCACGCCAAAGCGATGCTGTTCATCGACCACCGCCAATCCCAGATCGGCAAATTCAACGCTCTCGGATAATAGGGCATGGGTGCCAACAACCATGCTGATGCTGCCATCTTTAAGCCCCGCGATGGTTTCGGCACGGCTCGGATCGCCGTTTTTGACACTGCTACGCCCTTTGCCGAGCAATAATTCTATTCGCATGCCAAGAGGGTTTAGGACCTTGTTCAGGCTTTTGTGATGCTGGCGGGCCAGAACCTCTGTCGGGGCGAGCAATGTTGCCTGTGCACCGGATTCAACGACCTGTAGCATCGCCATCAGCGCAACCATGGTTTTGCCAGAGCCCACATCACCCTGAAGCATCCGCAACATACGTTTGTAGCCGGTTAAATCGACCCCAATCTCGGCAATCGCGCGTTCCTGTGCACCGGTGAGGGCAAAGGGCAATTGCGCCAATACGGCTTTGCGCAGGCTGCCATCACCGGGGAATGAGCGGCCGGGGATTTCTTCAGACGCGCTATGGCGCACCATTGATAGCGCCAACTGGTTGGCCAATAGCTCGTCAAAGGCCAGACGCGCACGGGCAGGAGCCATTGGTGATAAATCCGTCACTAGTTTAGGGTTATGCGCAATACGCAGGGCAGTGGCAAAATCTGGCCAGTTATGCGCCGCCATGATCTCGGCAGGGATCCACTCTTCTAGCTCCGGTATCCGCTCCAATGCGCCGGCAATCGCCCGCCGCAGGACTTTTGCTGTCAATCCGGCGGTTAGCGGGTAGATCGGCTCGAATGTCGGCATGCTGTCGGCTTCATCCGGTTTTACCACGTGGTCGGGATGCGCCATCTGCACACGTTCCTGAAACCATTCGGCGCGGCCACTAACGATGCGGCGCTCGCCAACAGGTAATAGCCGCATGATATAATCGTCATGTGCATGGAAAAACACCAGTTCCAGCGTTCCGGTTTCATTTTCGCAAAATACCCGCCATGGCCGCCTCACGCCCTTTGGCGGGCGGTCATGCTTGACGATTAACACCTCGACCGTGGCGATAGTGCCGTCGGGAACAGTGGCAAGAGACGGGCGGGCACTCCGGTCAACAAGGCCAATAGGCAAATGCCGCAACACATCGATCACATAGCGACCGACCCGTTTTTCCAACACAGCCGCTAGCTTTGCGCCAACCCCCGGTAGAATTGTGGTGGCGGCAAAGAGCTGGAAGATCTCTGATGGGCGTTTTGGATGCAATTTTGCCGTTCTCTCTCTGTCTCTCGATCTTTGGCTCAATCTTCATGTGGGCCACGGTAACATTGTGTCACATATTATGGTGAATTTAACGCAAAGCGTCATTGGATAAAGTCTTTTGTCTATTCCGCCCTTGCTTTTGGACCGTTTGACCCATATCTCAATAGCCGAACGCACCATGGATCCTCTATGGGGCGCTATTGTAGTTGAAGATCATATGACAGGAATGGACGCGGAAATGACAGATGTGAATGACCAGAGAATAAACCGTGTTCGCCGGTTGGTTTACCAAGCAAGCTATACCGGAATGAAGGAAACCGACCTGTTGCTGGGCCATTTTGCCAAGCATCATCTGCCCACCCTCAGTGATGACCAGCTTACTGATTTTGAAAATTTGCTAGAGGCAGGAGATGACCGGATCTATGCATGGGTGATGGGTAATGACCCTGTCCCAGCAGAGCATGACACCCATGTTTTCAAGCTCATAAAAGACTTCAAAGAAATTAAATAATTTATGAAATTTATTAATAAAATTGATACCACTCCTAAATTGTGGGGGTGTCCTGACGGGGCCAATATTCTGGCTCTTGCCCAGATGGTGGGTGATGGCAAGCGGATTGTCTATGTGGCCCGTGATGATGCGAGAATGGCGGCGATTGGGGATGGGTTACGCCGTTTGAACCCCGATATTGATATGCTTGTTTTGCCAGCATGGGATTGCTTGCCGTTTGACCGGCTATCGCCTCAAGGTGGGCTTGTTGGCCAGCGTATCGAGGCCCTTGCCGCCTTGGCGGGTGGCGCAGGACAGCTTTTGCTGACCACGGTTAATGCGATCCTACAGCGGGTTCCTCAGATTTCATATTTTGCCGATAGCTCGCTAGTGATTGCACCGGGTGGGGAAACGGGTCCGTCGGCCCTTGCAGAATTTTTGGCGAACCGGTCTTATTTGCGCACCGATACCGTCCGTGAAACCGGTGAATTTGCCGTGCGCGGCGGTATTGTTGATGTGTTTCCTCCCGGCGCCAGTGTACCGGCGCGTCTGGATTTCTTTGGCGATGAAGTTGAGACAATCCGTAGTTTTGATCCCGCAACCCAGCGTAGCACGGGGCCGCTAGACCGGTTGATCTTGCGTCCGGTGGCCGAATTACGGTTGGATGACGAGACAGTAGAGAGGTTTCGCACCGGTTATCGCGCCGCATTTGGCGCACAGGCAAGCCGTGATGCGCTCTATGAGTCCGTCTCGGCCGGCCGGATGCATCCGGGCATTGAACATTGGCTGCCGCTGTTTCACGAGAGCCTCAGCACCGTTCTAGATTATTGTGATGGCTGGAATATTGTTCTGGATCACGAAGGCGACGCCGCGATCAATGCCCGCTTTGACCAGATTGAAGATTTCTTCAATGCCCGCAGTGACGCCGCATCTGGTGAGGAAGGGGCATCGCCCTACCGCCCATTACCCGCGGACCGGCTCTATTTGGGTCGTGACGAGGCCGAACAGGTTTTTGCCGCGGCTAGCCGGATGTTGCAATTTGCCAGCCCTGACGGCGAAAAGCCGGGAGATTCGTGCGATGCCGGTGGCCGCGCCGGTTTGGTCTTTGCCCGTGCCCGCGCCGCAGGACAAAGTGCGATCGAAGATGTGGCCGCAGCCATCGCTAGCGAGCGCAAAGGATTAAATCGCCCCATTCTATTGGCGGCGGCAAGCGAGGGTGCGGCGGTGCGCCTCGAAGAATTGCTGGCGGCCCATGTGGGTGTCGGCGTGATTAAACGCGTTAATGGCATTGGCGAGATATCCGGCCCCGGTCTGTTCTTAATGATATGGAGCCTTGATGGCGGTTTCCAGAGTAGTGGCCTCTTGGTCATTACCGAAACCGATATATTTGGCCAGCGCCTATCACGCCCGCAAGCCAAGCGGATCAAAGGCGATGATTTTCTGCGTGAGGTCAGTTCGCTAGAAACCGGCGATCTTGTGGTGCATGCCGAGCATGGTATTGGCCGCTATGAGGGGCTGGTGATCATTAACAGCTCTGGCGATGCGCATGATTGCCTGCAATTGATTTATCACGGCGGTGATAAGCTCTACCTGCCAGTGGAAAATATCGAAATGCTGTCGCGCTATGGCAATGCTGGCACTGATAGCCAGCTTGATCGCCTTGGTGGGGCGGCATGGCAGGCCCGCGTTGCCAAAATCAAAGGGCGCGTGCGGATTATGGCCGAGCAATTGATCAAGATTGCCGCCCAGCGCCATACCGCCAGAGCAGAGCCACTTTCCATTAGTGACGGTCCCTATGCCGAATTTTGTGCGCGCTTTGGCTTTGCTGAGACCGAGGACCAGCTCAATGCGATTGCTGATGTGGTCGAGGATCTGGCATCGGGCAAAGCTAGTGACCGGCTAATCTGTGGAGACGTTGGTTTTGGCAAGACGGAGATTGCCTTACGGGCGGCCTTTATCGCGGCGATGTGCGGGTTTCAGGTGGCGGTGGTCGCACCAACAACCTTGCTAGCCCGCCAACATGGCAAGCAATTTAAAGAACGGTTTGCTGGCTTCCCCCTAAAGGTCGGGGTGTTGTCACGCATGACATCAACCGCCGAAGCCAAAGAGATCAAGGAAGGTATTACCAGTGGTGATGTTCAGATTGTCGTTGGTACCCATGCGCTATTGGCTAAATCCATCAGCTTTAACAATCTTGGCCTGTTGATTGTCGATGAAGAGCAGCATTTTGGCGTTGGCCAGAAAGAACGGCTCAAGGAATTGCGCGGCGATATGCATGTGCTGACCCTCTCGGCAACGCCGATACCACGGACATTGCAAATGGCTTTGTCGGGTGTGCGCGAAATGTCATTGATTGCGACCCCGCCGGTTGACCGGTTGGCGGTGCGTACATTTGTTGGGCCGTGGGATGGCATTGTCCTGCGTGAGGCCATCCAGCGCGAGACATTCCGCGGTGGTCAGGTTTTCTGTGTGTGCCCGCGCATTGACGATATGCAGCGCGTCTATGAACGGCTAACCAAGCTGGTGCCAGAGGCACGGATCCTATCGGCGCATGGCAAGATGCCGCCGAACGAACTTGATACGGTGATGACGCGCTTTGCCGATGGTGAGGCTGATATCCTGCTCTCCACCAATATTGTTGAATCCGGAATTGATATCCCGTCCGCCAACACAATGATTATTCACCGCGCCGATATGTTTGGCCTGTCCCAGCTATATCAATTGCGCGGTCGTGTGGGGCGGGGGCGTCAACGTGCCTATGCCTATCTGACATCCGATCCAAACAGGCTGTTAACGCCGCAAGCGCGCCGCCGGCTAGAGGTAATGCAAACCCTCGATACGTTGGGGGCTGGCTTTACGCTGGCGTCCTATGACATGGATATCAGGGGGGCAGGTAATTTGCTTGGTGACGAGCAATCTGGCCATGTGCGCGAGGTTGGCGTCGAACTATATCAAGAAATGCTGCGCCAAGCTGTTGATGCCGCAAAATCAGGCGGTAATGATGGCGATGAAGATGATGCCAAATTGGAATGGACGCCGCAGATCAATCTGGGGATGGAGGTTCGTATTCCCGAAACCTATGTCGCCGATCTTACCGTGCGTCTGTCGCTATACCGGCGCATTGCGGGCCTCACCGAGGCCGATGAGACATCCTCTATGCTAGCGGAATTGGTTGATCGCTTTGGTCCGTTGCCAGAACCGGTGCGTAACCTCTTTGCCGTGATCGAGATTAAACAGCTCTGTAAATTGGCGAATGTTGAAAAGATTGACGCTGGGCCAAAGGGACTCGCGATCTCGTTTAGAGACAATAGCTTTGCCCGGCCGGATCAATTGATTGGCTGGATCGCGTCACAGGCGGGTAGGGTCCAATTGCGGGCTGATCACAAGCTTATTGTGAAACAAACCTTGCCAGCCCCTGATTTGCGCCCGCCGATTTGTAAAACATTGCTGCAGGATATGATTTCCCTGCTCTAGATAAATTTTTTGGGGATGTTCTAGGCTATTTTGGCATTGCCCGCCGCAACCGCGTCAATTGCGGGGATTAAATGATCGGCGAGATGCGCGCCAGCGATGGCGTATTTGCCGCCAAAGATGAAATAGGGAACGCCGTCCAGCTTGTAATAGCTGGCCATGGATAAATCGCGTTCCATCTGTTGGTCTATCTGGCTAACGCGTTCTGCTGAAAACTGATCATAGACCGGCTCGGATGGGCTGTGTGCCGCCATTATCGAGGCCAGAACATCGTCATCGCCAATATCCCGCCCATCAATGAAATAGGCCTGATATAAAAGTTCCGAGAGGGCGAGGCTTTGGTCCCCCGCGGCGATCAATAGCCGGTGCGCTTTGCGGCTATCGGGGGTCTTTTTGATCGCGTCAAAATTGAATTTGATCCCACTATCAAGGCCGGTCGCGGCAATGCGGCCATAGACGGCATTGGCGGAATGGCCGAATTTTGCATTGAGATAGGCACTCCGGCTCATACCCTCGGCCGGCATAGTCGGATTTAACAGGAACGCCCGCCAAATATAGCGCGGGGTGATATGGGGACGGGCCGCAAAGGCCGCATCGAGCCGCTTTTTCCCGATATAACACCATGGGCAAACTACATCGGCATAGATTTCAACATCTACGGTTATAGGGCTGTCCGCGGTAACCGCCCCTAGCGTCTGATTTGCATTGGTGTCTGTCATGAAATGCCTGTTCATATGCTAGAATGTTACCGGTATATTATCCGGTGCTAAACGCATACTAAGCGTGTTAGCCTGTTGGTTCAATGTCGAGCGGCATGCGTTTACAGCAATGTCGCTATCAAAAAGCGCCAGAGCGATTGGTCGGGGTGGTTAAATGAGTAAAATCAGCGATATACAGGAGTTGCGCGACCAGCGTGATAGCTTGATGCGTGCCAGAACGATTTTGATTGCCGCCAAGAGCCAGGAAGATTATCCCGAAATGGGGGTGACGCCGGTGATCCGCCATGACGGCGATTTTTACATATATCCAAGCCATCTAGCCAGCCATGTGCGGGCAATGCTGGACCAGAATGTAGCGCAATTTATGATGATTGAGGACGAGACCAGCGCCCAGAATATCTGGGCACGGCGGCGTCTTAAATTCACCGCGTCTCTAGTCGATGTGGAACGCGATAGCGCGTTGTTTGATCTGCTCTGCACCCAATTCGCCGCCGAGCATGGGCCAACCATCGGCGTTATTCGTGATTTTTCCGATTTTCACATGATGCGGTTAGTGCCGACGGTCGGGGTGATGGTGCTTGGTTTTGCCAAGGCGTTTGAATTACGCGGCCGCGATCTGGATATTGTGGCGCATCTGGAAAAGTCCTGATATTTATAAAGCCTGTTTTATTTCATAGGGTTGGTAATGAGTGCGGCAATGACAAAGCCTGTGTTATGGAGCTTTCGGAGGTGTCCCTATGCGATGCGGGCGCGCCTAGCGGTGGCGGCTAGCGGTGTTGCTGTGGAATTGCGGGAAATCCTGCTCCGCGACAAGCCAGCGGCCTTTATTGCGGCCTCGTCAAAGGCAACAGTGCCCGTTCTATGCAACACAGATGGCACGGTAATCGATGAAAGCCGCGATATCATGTTTTGGGCATTGGGGCAAAATGATCCGGATAATTGGCTGGCATGCTGGCAAGCGGATAAAGCCGCCGTTGAGGCGTTTTTGGACAGGCTGGATGGACCATTTAAAACCCATCTTGATCGCTATAAATATGCCAGCCGCTATGTCGGTGAGGGCGATACAGACCACCGCAGTGCGGGCGCGGCGTTTCTAGGTGAGGTGAATGATAAACTCTCGGTGCAACCGGCACTATCTGGGGCTGAATTAGGCCTGATGGATTTTGCCAGCCTGCCGTTCATCCGGCAATTCAGGATTGCTGATGCTCATTGGTTTGATGCCCAGCCTTGGCCGCATTTGCATGCATGGCTTGATGGGTTTCTCACCAGCGATAGATTCGCCAACATCATGACCAAATACACGCCATGGCTAGAGGGTGAGACCGGTATTGCGTTTAACGGCTAGACCCGGTTACGGATCACGGCCAAGGCGTGTCCACCAATCGGCAGGTTTCATCCGCGCCGCCTCGCGCCTATTATCCCATAACAAGGCAAGCTTGCGCCATTTGCTAGTGGCTAGCCAGCGCCAGAGCCGGTCGAGTGGTGATTTATAGTCGCTGTTAAACGGGCAAACGCGCATACAGATAGCGCAGTCACTCTTTAATTTTGCCCAGAAGCCAAAACATTTTTCGCAATTGGCCGACCATTTTTTTACGCCGCGAATGGTTGATGGGCTATCGGTTTTGAATTCTGCCTCACCAAAGGGTAATGCTCGCGGCGGACAGGCGGTGGCGCATTTTGTACAGATCTCACAATAGGCGGTAATACCCAATGGCTTTGGTTTATCTATCGCCAGTGGCATTGAGGTGAAAATTTTTGAAAACCGCAGGCGTGGGCCAAATTCGGGCGTTAACACCATCTGGTTGCGACCATATTCACCAAGGCCAGCGGCAATCGCATAGGGGATCACCAACGCGGTGTCATTCATCGATGGCACCGCCTCATAGCCCAGATTGCGAATATAGCTGGCAAGCTGGATTACAATCGATGCCTCATGCGAATATTCCATACCGGTAGAGGCGCCCGCCAATGCCGAGGGATAGGTTGCAACCAGATCACTATCCATCGCATGCCCCATGACAATCACATGGGTAACGCCAGCCGGTAGATCATTCGGCGCGGCGGAAAAATCGCGGGTATCAACGCGGCTTGCATAATGCCAGCGTTCATCTATCGCGGTGATGCCGACAAGGTCCGCCCCGAATAGCTTGGCTATTTTCTTGATTTCACGGCTCTCCGCAACCGGGTCCGTGACAGCATATTGATCATCGGCTATCGGCACATCGACCTTGATAGGGGCCTGAAAACCCTCACGAACGCCCTCATTAGCGCGGCGTTCGGAGACCATGTTGGATATTTCCCATGCAGCATTGCGTAGGGCAAAGTCCTTTTGCGAAAAGCCTGCCGTTGATTTTGGCGTAGCCTCCATGCGGTAGCTGGCAAAAAACGCCTCACTATCGGCAGATCGCATATCCTCGTCCCAGAATGCCCGCGAGAAGATATCATTGCGCTGTTCAAACCGTTCAAAATCATCGCTGATTTCAAAGCCTAAATCCTGATCATTAACCGGGGGATTATTATGATGGTGGGGAAAAGCTGGGGGCATCGCTGGGGTTTGATCTTTATGGTTATGGGAAACGCAATCATTGGTGCGGCGCCTAACCGCATCAAAACCCTAGCCTTATGCTAGACGATTGCCAACAGGTAAGGCATTGTTGTTCCGCTCGTGCGCTGAGATGAGAGTTTACATGGGTGAGAGAGTGTCGGATGTCGGTACCCGTTTTTGACGAAGATTTTTATGGGGATGAATTCATCCTCGATCCCCTGCCGCGCTATAAAAAGATGCGCGAGATGGGCCCTGTTGTCTGGTTGCCAGTGCAAAATGCCTATGCAATTGTGCGCCATACCGAGGTCGTTGCCGCGTTGCGCAAGCCTGATCTGTTTCAATCTGGCAAAGGATTGTCACTAAATGACGATGTGAACGATCTATTGGTGGGCTCGACGCTAAACACTGATGGTGATCGTCACAAGCGCCAGCGCGCCGTGACCGCCACCGCAATCATGCCGCCGCCATTGCGTGATATAGAACCGTTTATTGCCACCGCGGCGTCGGATCTGGCCATGGCCCTTTGCAAGGCTGGTCGGTTTGATGCGATTAGTGACTTTGCCCAGATATTGCCGCTGACCATCGTTACCGAACTTGTTGGATTGCCAGCGGATGGCAAGGAACGGATGCTGGAATGGGCGGCGGCGACGTTTAACTTGTTTGAAGGCTTTAACCAACGGTCACAAAAGTCGATGGGTGATCTGGTTGATCTGCGTGACTTTCTCGATAAATACGGAAAACCGGAATTAATGCGTAGTGGCGGGCTGTCTCGGCGTATTTTTGAAGAGGCCCCAAAGGCTGGGTTTTCAATGCCCGAAGCCATCCAGCTGATGCGTGACTATATTAACCCCTCGCTGGATACGACAATCTCGGCGACCGGTTTTCTGGCCTATCATTTTGCCAACGACCCCGCCCAATGGGACCTTGTTCGTAATGATCATACCTTGATCAAAAACGCCATCGAAGAAGTTGTCCGCCTATCGACACCTATTCGGGCCTTTTCCAGATATGTTGGCGCGGATACGAATTTTGCAGATGTTGAGATGAAGGCAGGGGAACGGGTGATTATCGTCTATGCCAGTGCCAATCGTGACGAGACTGTATTCCCCAACCCCGATAGCTTTGATGTGACCCGCAAAACCCATAAACATGTCGGGTTTGGTCATGGCAAACATATGTGCATGGGGCTGCATCTGGCGCGCCTTGAAATGCATCATATTATCCGCGAAATGACAGAGCGGGTGACGCGCTGGCACCTCGATGGTGATCCGGTCATTGCGATGAATAACACCATCCGTGGCTTTGCCAGTCTGCCAGTGAAGGTTGATCTGGCCTAGCTTGGTCATTGCCAAGGCCATGGGAGGCTTGCTAACAATTGCCAATGACACCTAAAACATCCCGATCATCATCCCGAGTATCATCAAAATCATCGGGCCGCCGTCGCCGTGCTAGCGCCGGCAATGCAGACAATGTTTCTGCGCCAAGCAAGAGCATTACAGCGATTGGCGGCAGATATACCCCAATGAGCGAGGCGCAATGTCTTGATATGCATAATGCGGTCATCCGAATTCTGGCTGATATTGGGCTAAGCGAAGCGCCGCCAGAGATGATCGAGATAGTAACGGCGGCTGGTGGGGCGCTGGACGATGCGGGGCGGTTACGCTTTGATGGAGCGCTGGTAAACGCTGCCCTTGCCAATGTAGATAAAGATTTCACCCTATATGGTCAGGATCCACGGCATGATTTGCCAATGGGGGGTGGGCGCGTCTATTGCGGTTCTGGCGGGGCCGCGCCCTTTGTCATAGATTTTGAGAGCCATGAATACAGACCATCCCAGTTGCAGGATCTAGCGGATTCCGCGCGGTTGGTTGATGCGCTGGATAATGTGGCGTTCTTCTCACGCTCGCTAGTGGCGCGTGATTTAGAAAACGAGCGTGATCTTGATATCAACACGGCCTATGTCTCGCTAGCGGGGACTAGCAAGCATGTGCTGACCAGTGCTAGTGCGGCGGCGCATGTCGATGAGATTGCTGCGCTTTGCTATGAGATTGCTGGCGGAGAGGCGGCGTTTCGGGCTCGACCGTTTTTGTCACTGAATATTAACCATGTGGTTCCACCCCTGCGGTTTCATCCGGAAAGCTGCGGGGTTATGGCGGCGGCGGTTGGCGCTGGTATTCCGGTGATGGTGAATGTCTTTGGTCAATTGGGTGCGTCTAGCCCCGTTACCCTTGCCGGTTCTGTCGCCCAGACCGTGGCCGAGGCAATCGCCGGTTTGGTATTTGCCTATTTGCTGGATCCCACAGCGCGGATCATTGCGGGGCCGCGGCCGATGGTTACGGATTTGCGGACGGGCGCGATGAGTGGTGGCGGCGGTGAAGGTGCTTTGGCAACGGCGATGGCGGCGCAAATGATGCGCCATTATAATCTGGTGAATTCGGTAATCGCCGGGGCGACTGATAGTAAACTGCCGGATGCGCAGGCCGGTTATGAAAAGGCGTTGTCGGTCAGTCTGGCGGCACAGGCGGGGGCGAATTTGATTACCCAAGCATGCGGAATGCAGGCCGGATTGATGGCGGTGTCGTTGCCAGCCTATGTGATCGACAATGATATGATCGGTGCGGTGATGAAGTCGGCGGTATCCATTGACGTTAACAGTGACACTCTTAGCATTGAAAATATTGAAAAAGTTGTAAATTCTGAGGGGCATTTTCTGGGGGAGGCGGAGACCTATGCGCGGATGAAAACTGATTTTCTCTATCCACAAATTGCCGACCGTCAATCGCCCGATGATTGGCAGGCGGCGGGCGCCAAGCCGATACATTTGGCCGCCGAGGAGATGGTTCGCCAGATTTTAGCAAAGCCAGCACCATCACATATAAGCCTGGAGTTGAAACAAACCCTTGCCAAGCGCTTTGGCTTAGCGTCTATCTAAGCGCTCACAAATCGCACAATTACGCTCTTTATGACGCTTTGATGATTGGTTTTGCATGGCGCCCAATAAACCCACAATTGATGATGCGGCCCCGGCCGCAAAGGCGCGTCCTGTAGGTATCCTGCTGGCGCTGGCGGGCGTGTTGTTGTTGACGCCGGATACATTATTGATCCGCATTGGTGATATGTCTGGTAACCAGACGGTGGCATGGCGGGGGTTATTATCCAGCCTTGTCTATTTCGTTATATGGCTGTTTACGCGGCGCGGTGGGCTTGTGGCTGATTTTATCAAGCTCGGCTCTGTCGCCGGTATTCTGGTGATTTTATCACAAGCAATGAATGCCAGCCTGTTTGCGCTGGGTGTTGCGATTGCGCCGGTTTCGGTGGTGTTGTTCGGGGTGGCGACCGTGCCGATCATTGCCGCCATCCTATCATGGCTAATTGCCGGTGAGGGCGTGTCTAAATCACTATGGATCACCACAATTTTGGTGTTCTTTGGCATTACCCTTGCGATTTTTGGCGGTGAGGGCGGCGGTATTGTGGTTGATACCAACACCATAATCGGTGGTCTGTTTGGCATTGGTGTTGGCTTTTCGATTGCCTTGTCGCTGGTGTTGATCCGTCTGCACAGTGATTTACCGTTTGTTCTGGCGATTGCCGTTGGTGCGCTGTTATCTGGGATTTACGGTTATATAATGGCGGCTGGTGATCTAACCAGCGGCGGTGATGTAATTCCGATCATTATCACCGGCATATTCATCCTGCCCGTTTCGTTTTTCATGCTGTCACTGGCCTCACGCTATACATTGCCGGCGAATGTCAGCTTGATATTGCTGTTGGAGACGGTGCTTGGTCCAATCTGGGTATGGTGGGGCGTTGGCGAGGCACCGACCACGGCGATGATTATTGGTGGGGTTATCGTGGTGACGACGCTTGCCCGCTATTTGTGGCTGAACCTGCGCCGCGAGAAACCACAAGGCTGACGACAAACCGCTTGGAAAATTACCGGTTGGGTTTTAACGTCCTAGATAATGAGGAGTTTCTATGGCTGATAAAACGATTTTGGTTGTTGGTACTTACGATACCAAGGATGAAGAGCTTACCTACATTGCCGATTGCATTGCCGGATCTGGTGGCGGCGTTATCACCATGGACGTTAGTGTGCTGGGTGATCCAACGCGACCCTGTGATATTTCCAAACATGACGTGACGGCGGCGGCGAATAGTTCCATCGAGGCGGCGATTGCCTGTGATGATGAAAATGCGGCAATGCAGATCATGGCGGCTGGCTCTGCGGCACTAACCAGCCAATTACACGAACAGGGTAAAATCGATGGTGTGATTGTGCTTGGTGGGACGATGGGCACGGATCTGGCGCTTGATGTGTGTCAGGCACTGCCGCTCGGCGTTCCCAAATATGTTGTCTCGACCGTGTCATTCTCCTCGATTATTCCGGCTGACCGGCTGTCGCCTGATATCCAGATGATATTGTGGGCAGGTGGCTTATATGGGCTGAATTCGGTGTGTAAATCCTCGCTAAGTCAGGCCGCCGGTGCGGTTCTGGGCGCGGCGCGGGCGGCAATTGATCTGGATGATAGACGCCCGATGATTGGCATGACATCGCTAGGCTCCTCGTGCCTGTCCTATATGAAGCTGTTGCGTGGGCCGTTGCAGGAACGCGGCTATGAGGTAGCAATCTTTCACGCCACCGGTATGGGCGGCATGGCATTTGAGCGCATTGCGGCACAGGGCGGCTTTGTCTGTGTGATGGATTTTGGCCTGTCTGAGATGGCTAATTTATTGTCTGGATCAGTGGTGAATGCAGGCCAAGACCGTATGTTGAACGCTGGCAGAGCCGGTATCCCCCAGATGGTGGCGCCCGGATGTATTGATCTGGTGGATTTCGCGGGGTGGCAAGATATCCCAGAGCGTTTTGAGGGTCGGCCGTTCCACGAACATAACCGCCTGATTAAATCATCCGCGCTAAATGAAGAGGAGCGGCGAGAATCGGCGCGTGAAGTCGTTGGCAGAATGGCGCAATCAACCGCGCCCGCGCATTTCTTTATGCCACTGGGCGGTGTCGAGGAATGGGATCGTCCGGGTGATATGGCGCATGACCCTGTGGGTTTGGCGGCTTTTGCCGATGAAATCCGTAAATCTATCAAGGCGCCGGTTGGCCTAACCGAAATTGACGCGCATATTAACGACCAAGCCTTTGCTGATGCTGTATTGGCATTGTTTGACGAATGGGTGGCGGCTGGAATCGTGGCATCGGCGCGGTAACATACGCAGCGTTTAATCTAGATGGTTTGCCAAAATTATGTGGGTCTGGCCACGTTAAAAATTTAGCAAGAATGCTGAAAAAACAGGGCGATGACCTAACCTTACGAAATTTGTGGCTGTCCTCATGGGTGCTGTCTCTATCGATGTTTGGTGACGCGCTATTGTATGTCATATTGCCGATCAATGCCGAGGCCTTTGGTGTCAGCATGGCAATGGTTGGCTTTTTGCTGGCGGTTAACCGGATTATTCGGATTTTCGCCTATGGGCTGATCTTGCGCATTGGCGAGATTGTCGGCATGCGCAGTCTTTGCATTTTTGCGGCGGTTACGGCGGCGCTATCGTCACTTGGGTATGTGGTGATGGATCACACAAGCGGTTTGATTGGGGCGCGGATGCTGTGGGGCTTGTCCTATGCGGCGCTGTTGCTGGTGACGCTGGCTTATGCGACCCAGAACAAGGCCAAAACCGGTAGCCGTGTCGGCATTAGCCGTTCTGTCGAGCAGGTTGGCCCGCTTTTGGCGATGACCGTTGGTGTGTGGTTAGCCGGAATTGTCGGCCCGCGCGATGTCTTTATCTATATGGCAATCGGCTCTATGGTCGCCATACCTTTGGCGATGATGCTTCGCGCGGAAGATGTGCCGCCGCCGCCTAATGTGGATAAAAAGCACAAGGCGGCCGGACTTGGTAGCCGACCCAATGCGCTTGATTTGCTGATCTTTTGGATGGGGGCGGGGATTGATGGGGTGTTCACCATATCCATCACGCTGATCTGGGCTAACCATGTGTCGGTCCAAGCCGCGATTGTCATTGGTGGCTTTATTCTGGCGGCGCGGCGATTGGGTGAAATGATTGTTGCACCCATTGCGGGCAAGATTTCCGATAGGTTTGGCGTGCGCAGGCCATTATTGATTGGCGCCTTGATGACGATTGCTGGCTTTGCGGCTATTGGATTTGGGTTTTTGATTGCTGGCTGCGTGGCGATCGTTCTGGCGCGCGGTGCGTTGGGCACTCTGTTTCCGGCGGCCGCATCAAGTTTCCAGAGTGATCAGGCACTTGATGCGATGGCGCGTAATCAAACATGGCGGGATATTGGCGCCGCGGTCGGCCCGCTTGCAACCGGATTTGCGATCACCATCGTGAACCCACAATCACTGCATATCGGTGTTGCCGTGATTTTCGCCCTGTTCTTGGTCAATCTTTTGATGTCAAAGCGCTGGCAAGCCATGCCAAACCCGGCTTAGTGCGATTTGTTAAACGTTGATCGCAAAACATAGACGCCCACATAATCGCACAGCAACAAACGTTGCGTGACGGCTTTGGGTTATTTGAGATGTAGGGAATGGCGGAGAGGCAGGGATTCGAACCCTGGAAGGTATTGCTACCTTGCCGGTTTTCAAGACCGGTGCATTCAACCGCTCTGCCACCTCTCCGGGGTAAAAAGCGTTGGTGCGCCTGTAGTTAATGTATCCACCTATTTTCGTCAATACCAAAAGGTAAATCTTTTTTTAAGGAATTTCGCGCTGGAAGATATCCCCCGAAAAGACGCAGAAATTAGCCCATTATCAAGCGATGGACTAGGCATTTAACCTTTGTGAGACGATGGCATAGCGACGGCTTTCTGTGGTCAGAGGATAGCCGGTAAATTTAAATCATGTTCACGAGCGCAGGCTACGGCATCTTGATATCCAGCATCAGCATGACGCATGACGCCGGTTGCCGGATCGTTCCAGAGCACATTGGCCAACCGCCTGTCCGCGTCCTTGGACCCATCACAACAAATCACCATGCCCGAATGTTGAGAGAACCCCATACCAACCCCGCCGCCATGGTGGATTGACACCCAAGTCGCGCCCGACGCGGTGTTGAGCAATGCATTTAGCAACGGCCAATCAGAAACAGCGTCAGAGCCATCCATCATGGCTTCGGTTTCCCTGTTCGGTGAGGCAACCGATCCAGAATCGAGATGATCCCGCCCGATAACAATGGGGGCCGATAATTCACCTGTGCGTACCATTTCATTAAAGGCCAGACCGAGCCTGTGTCGTATGCCCAACCCAACCCAGCAAATGCGGGCGGGGAGACCCTGAAATTTGATCCGTTCACGCGCCATGTTCAGCCAGTTATGCAAATGGGGATCATCAACGAGTTCTTTGACCTTAGCATCCGTTTTATAGATATCCTCTGGGTCGCCGGACAATGCACACCATCGAAACGGACCGATGCCGCGACAGAATAGGGGGCGGATATATGCGGGAACGAAGCCGGGAAATGCGAATGCGTTTTCGAGCCCTTCATCCAGTGCGACTTGCCGAATGTTGTTGCCGTAATCAAGCGTCGGAACGCCAGCATTCCAAAACGCAACCATAGCTTCTACTTGAATTTTCATCGACGCACGGGCCGCGGCCTCGACCATCTTAGGGTCGGTTTCTTGGCTCGTGCGCCATTGTGCAATGGTCCAATTTATTGGCAAATATCCGCGCAAAGGGTCATGCGCACTGGTTTGATCCGTAACAATATCTGGCCGCACCCCGCGCCTTAAAATCTCTGGAAATACCTCAGCCGCATTACCGATGAGCGCGACGGATTTGGCGTCTCCGGCCGCAACCCACCGTTCAATCATTTGCAATGCTTCATCGAGCGAGTGGGTCTTCTCGTCCACATATCGCGTGCGAAGACGAAAATCTGCCCGGGTTTCATCGCATTCAACCGCAAGACAACAGGCACCAGCCATTACCGCGGCGAGTGGCTGGGCACCGCCCATGCCGCCAAGGCCGCCAGTTAACACCCACCGGCCAGTTAAATTGCCGTCATAATGCTGGCGTCCGGCCTCTACGAAGGTTTCATATGTACCCTGAACGATACCTTGCGCACCGATATAGATCCATGACCCGGCAGTCATCTGGCCATACATTGCCAACCCTTTTTTATCGAGCTCGTTGAAATGATCCCAGTTTGCCCAATGCGGCACCAAATTGGAGTTGGCGATCAAAACACGCGGTGCATCCTTGTGGGTGCGAAACACGCCGACGGGTTTTCCCGATTGCACCAAGAGGGTTTCATCCTCTTCAAGGTTTTTTAGGGTGGTAACCATTTTATCAAAATCATCCCAAGTGCGTGCGGCGCGACCAATGCCGCCATAAACAACAAGTTCATGGGGGTTTTCCGCAACATCAGGATGAAGATTGTTCATCAGCATTCGCATCGGCGCTTCCGTTAGCCAGCTTTTGGCAGTGATTTGCGTGCCAGTATCTGGAAAAACATCGCGAAGATTATGTCGGGGACCAATTGTGCGCTCGGTCATGATTTTGCTCCTAGAGACGGGGCCTGCTCGGCCAATTTTCTGAGGATGGCTGTTAGATGGATTTGCAGATCTGCGGCCTTTTGTGGATCATAGTCAAAGGGCGGCGTTTCTTGTGCAAGGTGGGTCGATTGCGCGAGTTCCAATTGTATTGCATGGATATTGCGGTGCGGTTCTCCGTAATGACGCGTTGTCCAACCGCCCTTGAAACGCCCGTTCAATACTGACGAAAACCCATCAGCGGCGGCGCATGTGGTCTCGACAATTTGCGCTAGCTCGGCTGCACAGGCTTTGCCGCTATCAGTGCCAATGTTGAAGTCGGGTAATTTGCCTTCAAACAGATATGGAATGTTCGATCTGATGGAATGACAGTCAAATAGTATGGCCACACCGTGAAGCTCTTTGACACGGTCTAATTCCGCGCGAAGTGCGCGATGATAGGGGTGATGGAATTGTTCTAACCGCGTCGCGATTTCGGCCTCAGTTGGCTCTGTAATCCAAATGGGCTCTCCATCAAAATTCGTGGTGGGCACAAGATTGGTGGTGTTTTGCCCCGGATAAAGGCTCTCGCCTGTTGGGTTGCGATTGGCATCGATAACATATCTGTGGAATGTGGCCCGCACCGAAGTTGCACCCGCGAGTAAGCCGTCATAAAGCCGGTGAACATGCCAGTCTGTATCGCCAAGGGTTTTGCCCAGCGGCGTCAAATTGGCAAAAATATTTTTGGGAACATATGTGCCGGTATGAGGGAGGCCCAACACAATCGGGCTATTGCCGCGAATGACTTCATACGGTTTCATCATGTTGCTCCTCCTGTAACATAACCCTCAATCCCCAACCGTGAAACAAGCGCCCCTGTCGCAACAAGCTCAGAGGCCCTTGCAATGTCGTCAGCCTGATATCTGTCCTCGTTAAGTGTGGGGACCACCGCGCGAATTGCCAGCATAGCTTTTGCCAGTGACGGGCTAGTTTTCAGCGGTGCTCTAAAATCGATGCCTTGGGCGGCGCACATCAACTCAACACCGATAATGGTATTGAGGTTTTTGTTCATGCGTTCCAATCGACGTGCCGCATGGGCCGACATCGACACATGGTCTTCTTGATTGGCCGAGGTAGGGGTCGAGTCAGTCGAACATGGGTTTGCGAGATGCTTGTTTTCACTCATCAATGCCGCCGTAGTTACTTCTGCAACCATTAGGCCGGAATTTAATCCGGGGTCCCGTGTGAGGAAGGGTGGCAGATCAAATGACAAAGTTGGATCGACCATAAGGGCCACGCGCCGTTGCGAAATGGCGCCTATTTCCGAAAGCGCGAGTGCTATCAGATCAGCCGCGAATGCCACGGGTTCGGCATGGAAGTTTCCGCCAGATACAATCATCTCCTTTTCCGTCAGAATTAACGGATTATCGGTAACAGCATTGGCCTCGATTTCGAGCGTCCGTCCAGCGAAGTGCAGCAAATCCATTGCCGCACCAGTAACTTGTGCTTGGCATCGGATGCAGTAGGGATCTTGAACACGTGTATCGCCCTCGCGGTGACTTTCGCGAATTTGGGATCCGGACATGGCATTGCGCATGGCGGCGGCGACAGCAATCTGGCCAGCATGCCCGCGCAAAGCATGAATTTCTTCGGTCAACGGGGCTGTGGATCCCATAATAGCATCGGTAGACAAAGCCGCCGACACGATAGTTGTAGCGGCGTTCCGCCACGCGTTAAACAAACCGACCAACGCACATGCTGTCGAAAATTGGGTGCCGTTGATGAGGCCCAGCCCTTCCTTTGGTCCAAATATGATGGGGGTAATTCCTGCGGCATCGAGGGCGTCTTTGGCGGGCATCCGCTTGCCTTTGAAAATGGCATCACCATATCCCATCATCGCGGCGGCCATATGTGCCAAAGGCGCAAGGTCGCCAGACGCACCGACTGACCCTTGATCGGGAATAATGGGCGTGACGTTCTTTGCGAGCATCTTTTGTATTTGATCAATCGTGGCCCAAACAATCCCCGACGCACCGCGACCAAGCGAGAGTAGTTTTAGCACCATCATCAGTCTGGTTGTCGCCACATCCAGAGGCTCACCAACGCCGCAGCAATGAGACAAGATTAAGTTCTTTTGCAGAATTGCCGTGTCTTTGGCCTCAATCTTAACGCTCGCCAGTTTCCCAAACCCTGTGTTGACGCCATAGACAGCCTCATTTCCCGCAGCGGCCTTTGCAACCAAAACCGCCGCGGATTCGATGGCGGGTCTGGCCTTTTCATCCAATCGAACAGAGAGACAATCTTGCCAAATGCTCTGTAGATCAGAGAGCGAAGCGTGTCCGGGCTTTAAGACGACGGTCATGTGCGGCCTTCAAAAATACGTTGTTTGAGGGGGTTGAAACCAATTCTGTAGGCGAGTTCCGCCGGGTGTTGTACGTCCCAAACACAAAGATCCGCGCGGTAACCGGCGGCTATTTTACCAGTGTCAGATAGGCCCAAGGCCCGTGCGGCGTTGGTTGTGGTTCCGATCAGTGCTTCTTCGGGCGTTACGCGGAAAAATGTGCATGCCATGTTCATGGCTAACAGAAGTGATGTCAGAGGCGACGAGCCCGGATTACAATCTGTGGCGAGCGCAATTGGTACATTATGTGCCCGAAGCGATTGAATTGGCGGGGTTTGTTTCTCGCAAAGGGTATAAAAAGCGCCTGGCAAAATCACTGCGACCGTGCCGGCTTTTGCCAGAGCCATCGCATCGGCGTCATTTGCATATTCGATGTGATCAGCAGAGAGGCCGTGATATTTAGCAACAAGCTGGGTCCCACCAATGTTAGAAAGTTGTTCGGCGTGAAGCTTGACTGGCAGGCCAAGTTCAACGGCTTTTTGGAAAAGCAGCTCAATTTGCTCAGGGTTAAAAGCGATGCCTTCACAAAACCCATCGACAGCATCTACGAGCCCTTCTTTGAAGGCGATCTCTAGGGTGGGGAGGCATATTTCTGTTATGTATGTTTCGGGTTGGCCCGCATAGTCAATCGGCACCGCATGTGCGCCTAGAAAGCTGGTTTTTATGCGGATCGGTCTTAATGTTTCAAGGTGGCGGGCAACGCGCAGCATTTTAAGCTCGGTATCTTGGTCTAAACCATATCCAGATTTGATCTCGATGGTGCAAACGCCCTCGGCAATCAAACGATCAAGGCGGGGCAGGGCTGAGGCTACCAGCTCTTCAAAGCTTGCGTCTCTGGTGGCTTTGACAGTCGAGACAATGCCGCCGCCCGCCCGCGCGAGTTCTTCATAAGACGCACCCTCCAAGCGCATTGCAAACTCATTTGCCCTGTTTCCGCCATGGACAAGGTGTGTGTGGCAATCGATTAACCCCGGCGTGACCAGCGCACCGCCAAGATCAATTATCTCATGGCCATCATATTTGTGTGGCAGGTCCGAAATCCGCCCCACCCAGACAATAATATCATCCTCAATGACAATCGCACCGTCACTTTGAAGACCGTATGCGTGAGCGCCAGTCATTGTGGCCAATTGTGCGTTTTTAAGAAGCATTATATACGTTGCCTTTGTTGCGCTTAATAATTATATGTATATACATAATAACAGTGTCAAGTTAGAAACAATGTTTACAATTTTTGCCGCGCAAGCGCTTTTACCCTCCGGATGGTCCAAAGACGTCCAAGTGTCAGTCGATGATACGGGCCGAATACTTGACGTGACCCATGATGCATCATCCAATCCAGACCATCGGGTGGGGGTTTTGTTGCCTGCACCCGTAAATGTGCACAGTCATGGGTTTCAGCGCGCAATGGCCGGTTTGACCGAGCGAAGAGGGCCAAACCCAACAGATTCGTTCTGGACGTGGCGCGATTTGATGTTCCGCTTTCTCGACCAGCTCACACCTGAACATGTGCAAGCTATCACTGCGTTTGTGCAGATGGAGATGCTGGAGGCTGGATACGCGGCAAATGTAGAGTTTCACTATCTTCATCACCAACCGGGTGGACAACCCTATAATAAGCTTAGTGAGCTTTGTGAACGCGTTGCTGCGGGTTCAATTACGAGCGGCATCGGGCTGACATTATTGCCGGTTCACTATCAATATGGCGGCTGTGACAAGCGGGCGTTGGGCGCCGGACAAATCAGGTTTGGTAATGATCTGGATCGCTTTGCCAAGCTGTTTGATGAGACCCAGGTCATTCTAGAAGATTTGCCCCAAGATGCCGCGCTTGGCCTTGCACCGCACAGTTTACGGGCTGTTGGGCCAGAAAACATGGCTGAACTCTCGGCCTTGGCGAACAATTGTCCCATTCACATGCATTTGGCAGAGCAAATTCCAGAAGTCGAAGAGGTTTTGGCGGCTTGGGGTAAACGGCCAGTTGAATGGGTTTTGGATAATGTCCCGCTTAATGAACAATGGTGCATGATCCATTGCACCCAAATGCAACCTCACGAGACAGTTGGGCTGGCAAAAACGGGGGTTGTGGCGGGTCTATGCCCCATTACCGAGTCTAGTCTAGGTGATGGTATCTTTGATGGCGTAAACTGGCTTAATGCTGGTGGTAAGATCGCTGTGGGATCAGATTCTAATATGCGTATCTCCCTTTCCGAAGAAATACGCACTCTCGATTACTCGCAACGTCTGCGGGATAATTCTAGGGCGGCATTGGCAACTGCTGATCGTTCCACCGCGCGCCGTATCATGGATGAAATACTCGTTGGCGGGGCGCAAGTGTCTGGTCGCAAGACCGGCGCGATTGAAAAAGGCAAATGGGCCGATCTCGTCACCCTTGATGCTAACCATGTTGATCTTGATGGACGGACTGGCGACACGCTTCTCGACTGCTTTGCTTTTGCGGGGGACGATCGCATGATTAGAGACGTTTGGTCAGGTGGGCGTCACCAAGTGCAAAACGGCGAGCATATTAATCGCCAAGAGATTGTCGCCCAATACCGAGGGGTGATGAAGATGATTGGAGAAGCAATGTGAGCGTGCTGCAAATCAATAGCTGGCAAGATGTACAATCAGAAGTCTTGAACCGCATCAACTCTCGCCAATGGAAACCGGGTGATCTAATCCCGAATGAGGCTGATCTTGCGATTGAGTTTGGATGCGCCCGTGCCACGGTCAATCGCGCGCTACGATCGGTTGCACAGGCGGGATTGCTAGACCGCCGCCGGAAAGCTGGCACACGGGTGGCAACCAATCCGGTAAGAAAGGCGACGCTATCGATCCCCATTATTCGCCAAGAGATCGAAGAGCGGCATCATACCTACGGCTACGCCCTTATTTCTAGGGATGTTAAAGAGCCTCCGATCAGTCTTCGGGCACAAATGAAGTTGGAAGCGCCGTGCAAGTGCCTTCACGTAATTGCCCTATATCTTGCCGATGGCAGGCCATATGTCTGTGAGGATCGATGGGTTAATAGTGACGCTGTTCCTGCGCTCTTGGACGTTGATTTGCGTATGGAGAATGCCAATGAATGGCTCGTGCGTAACGCGCCCTTCACACATGGTGATTTTGCCTTTTCCGCGCGATCCGCAGATCAGGACATAGCAGAGCGGTTGGATGCAAAACGCGGTGATGCCTTATTCGAAATTCAACGATCAACATGGAATGGGATGACCGCTATAACCAGCGTAACGCTCACCTATCATCCTGGATATCGGATGCAAACTAGCATCTAGACCAAAGCGAGCTTGCATCAGATAAACAGCTCACATAACCAGATTATGGGCGGCGCGATCTATCACTATGACCAACTGCCGTGTAATTTTTATCCACATTTAACGCAATTGTTGTCTGGCTAGTTGTATTTGCTGACAAAAGCAATAATATCGACTACTTGGTAACATGTGGTTAAGTGTTTCTGAATTTTGATGTTTCTCATGGGGGCGTTTCCGTTGCTTTCTTTTACTTTCCGCCAGTTTAATCAGTTTTTCCGGAACAATGAGCCAGCGCCTCAGGTTGAGGTAGTCAACCGACACAGCGTAATATGGCCAATGACAGGGTTGGTTGCCGGTGCGGCGATGGTGTTATTGACCGCCCATAGCGCATTTGCCCAAGGATTTGGTGGAGGGCGCGCCGCAACTGTTGAGGTTAGCCCTGCGGTTGAAGAAGTTTTGGCAAACACTGTTGATGTGCAGGGGCGTGTTGCTGGCGGCGGCGCAGTGGCGATTACCGCCTTTGCCAATGCGGAGATTGAGGTCGAGGCACTGCGCCTAGGCGACATGGTGACCGCGGGGCAAACCATTGCCAAGCAGGATGCCACTAGCTTTAGCCGTCGGTTGATCTTGCTGGAGTTACAGCTTGCCGATGCGAGATTGCGGGTCGAGGACATTACCCAAGATATCGCCGGCGATGAGATGTTGCTCACGATCAATCAAGAGCAATTGGCACTATTGGAAAAGAAGGCGGCGCGGGCCAATGATCTGGCCTCTCGCAACGCATTATCAACCGAGGCAGCGGAAACCGCCCTTGGCGCTTCATTATCATCTCGCCAAGCTCTGTTTCAACGCAAAGCCGCGATTGTCAAAAAAGAATTTCAGTTAAAACAGGCAGTTGCGACGATTGAGCGGATCAAAACGGAAATTGCGCAGGTGAAAGCCGATATCAAGGATTTGACCATTGCCACACCATCGGCCGGTCAGATTTCGTTTATTTCACCGTTGAGCAAAGGATTTAGCCGGCAAGGTGATGTCATTGCACGGATCGTCAATATTGATGATTTCGAAGTCGAAGCAGAAATTCCGGTTGCCCATGTCGATAAAGTCCGTCAGGCGTCTGTGATAATGGCGACAGGGGTGAATGACGAGAGTGTTGCATTGTCGTTGCGGGCGGTCTTGCCAACCCAGAATGCACGCACAGGTACCCGCACCATGCGGTTTTCGGTCAACGGCAAATTACCAGTTAACCTACAGGCAATCGATGCCGTGGTGGTGTTGCGTATTCCGGTAAGCATGCCAGAGCCGGTTGTCACAATTGCCAAGGACGCGGTTATTCCTATTGCTGGCGGTCATGTTCTCTATGTTGCCGAAGAAGGGGTGGCTGTGCGCCGCCGGATCACTCTTGGTAATGCAGTTGGCGATAGTTTTGTTGTGCTGGACGGTCTTAAAGCTGGCGAACAGGTGGTTGTGCGCGGAAATGAAGCGCTGAATGACGGTAAAGCCATTAAGATTGGCGGCGATGGCGCGGTGAAACAAAAGCGCAAAAAGCCAGCTGGTGAAGAATGGTTGCTCGAATGGACCACGCGCCGTGGACCGGCATCGGCTGATTTGCTGATTGGCAAAGACAAATCCTCTTTCAACGGCGAAGAAATCACCGTCGTTCGGGCTGGAGACAGCATCAATTTCATCGGACAACTATTCTTGCCATTTGGCACGCTTGATCTGGAATTCCAAGGCACAATTGCAGGCGACAAAATGGAAGGACCTTTGACCCTGCGCGGTTTACCGGGTGGCCGAGAACTTGAATTGACCTTTACTGGTACGAAGGTGGTGAACTAATGCTGAGCCTTATCAGAGCTGCAATCGAGCGGCCAGTCGCGGTACTGGCGATGATCCTGTTAACAGTTCTGTTTGGCGTCGTTGCGCTGCAGAACATCCCGATCCAGATGAGCCCGGACATCGAAAAGCCGATCTTGGAAGTCAGGGTCAACTGGGCGGGGGCATCACCAGAAGATGTTGACCGTGAAATTGTCGGCCGATTGGAGCGCGAATTAGCGTCACTAAACGGTATCGAGGAATTATCCTCATCGTCATCGCGTGGCCGTGCGCGGGTCACTCTGACCTATGGCGTCGGCCATGATATGGACAAGGCACTGGTGCTGTTGCTCTCCAAGCTATCGGCGGTTAATGGCCTGCCGGATGATGCCAATACCCCGCAAGTCCGCACATCAAACGCTGATGATAGCCCGATTGCCCGTCTCGCTCTGGTGGCAAAAAGCGGCAATGCAGAGGATCTTGAAGGTCTCGGCAACTTCCTTGAAGCCAATGTGATTGAGCCGCTCGGCCGTGTTGATGGTATTGCAGAGATGACCTTTAATGGCGGCGGCGCCAAGGAAATGCGGATCTTTATCGATCCTGCAAAGATGACCCAATATCAAATCACCCTTGGTGAAGTGATCGAGGCGTTGCGTTCATCGTCATCATTGATGAGTGTGGGTGCGGTGACAGAGGGCAAGCGGACCTACGCGGTGCGCACCGAATCTATCAATTACACGCCCGAAACCGCTGGCCGGATTATTCTGCGTACGGATAGAACCACGAGCGGAACCCTTATCCCGCTTTTGCTTCAGGATATCGCAGAAATTGAAATGCAGGTAAAGCAACGCAGTAGTTTCCGCCGTCTTAACGGTGAGGATGCCATTATTATCAATGGTTTGCGTGCGCAGGGATCAAATGTTGTGGCCACGATGGCCCGGCTAAAATTCGAAATTGATGAATTGAACGAGACTGTTCTTGCCAATCGCGGGCTTGATCTGCGCGTGGTCTATGACGAGACCGGCTACATATCGTCGGCGATTGATCTGGTCCAACAGAATATCTGGATTGGCGGTTTGCTGGCACTTTGTATCCTTTTGCTGTTCTTGCGCTCTATTTTGCCGACCATCATTGTGTTTGCCGCGATTCCGGTATCGGTGATCGGGACATTCGTGGCGATTGCTGGTCTGGGATTGTCAATCAATGTGATCTCGCTGGCGGGTCTTGCCTTTGCCGTTGGTATGGTTGTGGACGCATCGATTGTGTCTTTGGAAAATATCTTCCGCCTTCGCCAACGCGGGATGACCGCACAAAATGCGGCCTATCATGGGGCGCGCCAAGTGTGGGCACCTATCCTTGGTTCGGCATTGACGACGGTGATCGTGTTTATTCCTGTGTTGTTGCTGGATCTACCGATTGGCCAGCTTTTCCGGGACATTGGCATCGCGATCTCCGTGGCTGTGTTGATTTCAGTTATTGTGTCGGTGACTGTTATTCCGGCATTGGCCTCACGCTTACTTAGTGGTTCTGCGGATCGGTTTTCAAACATGCGCCCGATACCAGGGATTGATTGGGCGGCAAAGAAATTTGCTGGGTTGATTGTGCGCTATGCCCAATTGGTTGTGCGGCGGAGTATGGTTGGTGTGCTGGTTGTTGTTGTGCTCATCACTGGGGCCGCTGGCTTTGTTTATCGCTTTATGCCACAGCTTGATTATCTGCCTGACGGTAACGCTAATTTTGCCTTTGGCCGGATTTTTGTGCCGCCGGGCTATTCGATGGATGAAACCCTGCGCATTGCTGAAAAAATGGAAAATGCAGCGCGTCCATTATGGGAAAATGAGCCAGAGCCGGGCGGACCGCCTGCGATTGAGCGGTTTTTCTTTGTGGCCTATTCTGGTGGTGCATTTGCCGGTGTTTCGGCAAAGGTTCCAGACCGTGTTGGTGAGTTGCGTTCAGTTCTAACCGCGCCTATTCAAACCGAGCCGGGCGCCGGATCATTTGTTGTGCAGGCATCATTGTTTGGCCGTTCTGTTGGCGGTTCGCGTTCTATCCGGATTGACGTGTCTGGTCCTGACCGTGACAGCATCCTGCCGATTGCCTTTCGGTTGAACGACGCCTTGGCGCAGGAATTTTCGCGCAGAGACGGTCATCAGGTGCGGGCAATTCCGAATTTGGACAATGGCGCACCGCAAATCGTCATCACTCCTGATTTGCTCGCATTGGCGCGGGCAGGGGTGTCGGTGCGTGAATTATCCACTGCTATTGATGTGTTTAATGATGGTGCCAACGTCATTCAAATCCCGATCGGCGGCGAATTGCTCGATATGGTTTTGGCTGGCAAGGATGCGCGTAACCTTACTGCCGCCCAATTGTCGGACATTCCAGTGGTCACGCGGGGTGGTGCTATTCTGACCTTGGATCAATTGGCGAATATCGAGATTGTAAGTGCGCCTGAACAGATTAGACGGCTTAGCGGCAAGCAATCCCTGTCACTCCAATTGCGGCCGAATGAGAGCCTGCCTCTGGAGGATGCGGTGGAGATTGTCGAGACCAAGATCCTGAAAGAATTGCGTGAAATTGCGGCGGAGACGGGTGTAACCATATCCCAGCGCGGTGCGGCTAGTGCCCTTGAAAAATCATGGTCGGCGATGCAGGCGAATGTGTTAACGGCGATTGTGGTGATTTTCCTATTGCTAGTGGTTCTATTGCGCAGCTTTGTGATGCCGCTGATTATTCTGTTGGCTGTTCCTGTTGCGGCGGCTGGTGGTATTGGCGGGTTGGCTTTGCTTAATCAGTTTAGTTTCCAATCGCTTGATATGCTGACAATGCTTGGCTTTGTCATTCTAACGGGCGTGGTGGTGAATAACGCTATTTTGATGATCGAACAGACCGTTCTGCATATCCGTGAAGAGGGGATGGAAGTGGCTGATGCGGTGGTTGAGGCGACACGAAACCGGATTAGACCGATCTTCATGTCTACGCTGACATCGCTATTTGGCTTGGTTCCGTTGGTGATTTTCCCGGGCGCCGGTTCAGAGCTTTATCGGGGGCTGGGCGTGGTCGTGTTTGGTGGTTTGGGCGTGTCGACAATCGCGACATTGCTGATCGTACCGCCACTCATGACAATTGCCCTTAGATCGGGCTTGAGTTCAGCGGCAACGAATATTCCTAAGATTGATGCGTAAAGCGAAAGTTTAACCGCAAATTAGTCATAAATATGCACCAAGAGGGTAAATCACGGTTGCCCTCTATTGTGGTTCCAAAGTAGCATAGCCACAAGATAATGTGGTTATGTCACAAACTCGCTTCGGTGGGCTTTGTGGCATGGCTAAACCATGGGGCTCGGATAATGCTGCGACTTTTCTCACTCTTTGTTCTCGTAGCAATCGGCCTTACCGCGCCAGCGCATGGTGCAAGTGGGGATCCAAAATTTGACCAATGGATTGCTGAACTCCGCGTTGAGGCCAAATCCAAAGGCATTTCCGATAATATTCTTGATCAAGCCCTAAACGGCGTTACACCGCTTAAAAGGGTGGTTGAACTGGATCGTAGCCAGCCGGAATTCAAACTCACATTTGATGAATATTTGCGGCGCATTGTCTCTGAGACGCGCAAACGCAAGGCCGCGGAAAAGCTAATCGAACATGATGAAATTCTAACCGAGATTTCCAAAAAATACGGCGTTCAAAAGCGTTATATCGTGACGTTCTGGGGTGTTGAAACGAATTTTGGACAGTATCTGGGCTCTTTTAACGTGCCGCGTGCTTTGGTTACGCTTGCCTATGATGGTCGCCGCAGTGCCTATTTCCGCAAAGAATTGATCAATGCGCTAACGATCTTGGAGCAGGGCCATATAAAGCCTGACGAGATGAATGGGTCATGGGCCGGTGCGATGGGTCAAAGCCAGTTTATGCCGTCCAGCTTTTTGAATTATGCGGTTGATTGGGACGGTGATGGTCGCCGCGATATCTGGGGAACAAAGGCCGATGTTTTCGCCTCTACCGCGAACTATCTATCCAAGGCCGGTTGGCGCGATGATATCACATGGGGCCGCAAGGTGATTTTGCCAAAGGGATTTTCCCTAAATGGCAAAAGCGCTGCGGCGATGGTGAAGTCCGCGAAATATCACAAGCTTGATGTGTGGGCAAAAGCCGGGGTGAAACGCGACGATGGCACGGATTTACCGTCGCGACAGCTCGATGCGCGTCTGGTAATGCCTGACGGCGACAAGGGACCGGCTTTTCTTGTCTATAGTAATTTTGACTCCATCCTGCGGTGGAACCGTTCTAATTATTATGCATTAGCAATTGGCAAACTTTCAGACACTCTGAGGGCTAAATAATGAGCAACCTGATGTCTTTATCGCTTTCTATGCCCGTTTTGAAACGGATCTCAACAATACTTGCGGCCGGTATGTTATTGGCTGGCTGTACGACTGCTGAATTAGCGATCGACCTGATTAAGAAAAATCAGAAGAACAAAGAAGAAATTGCCACTAGTCAAAATGGTGGCGTTGTGGCGGCGCCTCGTTATAAAATCGGCGATCCATACAAGGTTGCCGGGGTGTGGTATTACCCTGAACGGGATTTGTCTTATGATGAGACCGGAATCGGGTCTTGGTACGGTGATGAATTTGCTGGACGCCTAACCGCTAATGGCGAGATTTTCGACCCTAATTTGGTGACCGCCGCACATAAGACATTGCCTATGCCGAGCGTGGTTCGGGTGACAAATCTGGAAAATGGTAAATCACTAGTGGTGCGTCTAAACGATCGGGGGCCGTTTGTTGCGGGCCGTATCATTGACCTGTCGCGTGAGGCGGCGCGGTTAATTGGGTACCGTGATCAGGGGATTGCCCGGGTGCGCGTTCAGCTATTGGCGGAACAAAGTCTGCGTTTGGAAAAACAGGCAAAGGCGGGGCTGTTTCCTGAAATAAGCCAGAACACCCCCGAAGAAATGCCGGAAATCAATGCAATCGAACAGCCTGAAGTATCGCTAACCGCAGTGTCGGCTAGCGGGCGTGATAGCTATGCGACAAATGAGGCGCAATCAGCAATTGATCTGCTGGCGCGTTCGCGGGTTGGTGAAGTGATCACTGTGGCGCCTCTGGAAACCAACATATGGGTGCAAATCGGCGCCTTTCATGCCGAGGCCAATGCCGCCACCGTTCTAAGCCGTGTGGAGGCCGCGGGCGGTGGGCAGGTGTCTACTGTGGACCGGGCAGGTCAGACGCTCTATCGGGTGCGTATTGGGCCGCTTGGGGATGTTGCCCAGGCTGATAACGTGTTGTCCAAAGTCTTTGAGCTTGGCTATAGCGGTGCCCGTATTGTTGTCGATTAAGCGTGCCTCGCTAACACCGTTATAAGAACGGCATAGTGGATGTCATTATTGTGCCGTTTTTGGTAATTAAGTAAGGTGTCGCCTGATCAGGCACGGTCATGTGATGGATTATAGATAGGTGCGGCGATGCCGCCGGTAGCGGAGAAAAGACGGTGGTTAAGATGATAACGCAGGATACAAAGCATAATTGCGCGCCACAGCGCCGGATGATGATCCGTATTCGCAATGGCTTTGCGTCCTATTTAACGGCGTTTTCGCTTGTTATCGCGGGATCAACGGGAATGATGGCATCGGCCAAGGCGGCCCAGATTGATACATCTGCCGAATTTGCATTTGTAACGGATTTTGCGACGAATAAAGTTCTTGTTGCCAAAAGCCCTGATAGCCCAATGAAACCGGCCTCTATGGCCAAAATCATGACCATCTATATCGCATTTTCGCGGATTAAAGAGGGTAATCTAGCGCTTGATGACCAGATCCTGATTTCCGAAAAAGCGTGGCGTAAAGGCGGCTCTAAAACCTTTGTTGAGGTTGGCAAGCGGGTTGCCGTTCGTGATCTGCTCAATGGCATCATCGTGCAATCGGGCAATGATGCGGCTATTGCAATTGCGGAAGGCATTTCTGGAACCGAAGACGGATTTGCCGAAGAGATGAATTTTGTCGCGGCCCAGCTTGGCATGAAGAACACCGTGTTTCGCAACTCGACTGGCTGGCCCGACCCTGAGCAAACGACGACAGCGCGTGATCTAAACATTCTGGCGACCGCGCTAATCCGTGATTTTCCGGTTGACGAATATCCGGACCTCTATCCGATTTTTGCCAAAAAGGAATTTACCTTTAACAATATCAAACAGGGCAATCGTAACCCGCTTATGTACGGTACTGACGGGGCTGATGGTCTAAAGACAGGGCATACGGACGAGTCTGGTTATGGTCTTGTTGGCTCGGCTAAACGCGGCGAACAGCGGGTTATCATGGTCCTTAACGGTATGGACAGTTTGAAACAGCGATCATCTGAATCACGGCGTTTGATGGATTTGATTTTCCGTGAATTCAAGCATTACGCATTGTTTGACGCGAATAAGACGATTGACCGGGGCAATGTATGGCTTGGCAATAGGGCACAGGTTGATTTGGTCCTGGACCAGCCGCTAAATCTGGTGCTTTCACGTGCGGAACGCCGCCAGCTAAAGGTTAATCTGCAGTGGAATGATCCTATCCCAGCCCCGATTACAAAGGGCGATGTTGTTGGCCGGATGACGGTTGATCTGCCGAGCGGTACGACGGTCTATGATCTCAAAGCAGGTGGTGACGTTGCCGTTCTTGGCATGTTTGACCGCATTGGCGCGGCGTTGAAATATCTGATTTTCGGCGCAACTGTTGATGTGCCACAACCATAATAATCTGGCGTCAGCACGATTTTCTTACCCTAGGGGCATATAAATGGCTGGGCTTTTCATTACATTTGAGGGCGGTGAAGGAAGCGGTAAAACTACGCAAATTCAATTGCTTGAAGAATGGTTTAAAAGTGACGAAAAAAGCATTGAGCCACTCGTAACGCGTGAACCGGGTGGCACTGCCGCGGCAGAGGCTATTCGTAAATTGCTGGTGACGGGATCGGCCGAGAAATGGTTGCCCACAACTGAGGCGATGTTGATGTCGGCCTCGCGGCATGAACATGTGGAACGGATGATCAAACCGGCTTTAGCCCGCAACCAAGTTGTGATCTGTGACCGTTACAACGACTCAACGACGGTTTATCAGGGCATTGTTGGCGGCGTTGATCGGGATGCTATTGCCGGCTTAAACCAGCTTGCCTGCGGTGATCTTGTTCCTGATATTACGATTTTGCTGGATCTTGATGTCGATCGGGGTCTTGATCGGGCCGACGGTCGGGGCGGTGATGAAACCAGATTTGAAGCCAAAGGCCGCACTTTTCACGCCAATGTGCGGGATGGCTTTCTCGCGCTAGCCAAGCAAGAGCCAGAGCGGTTTTGTGTGATTGATGCCAGCGGCGCTATTGACGAGATTTTTGCACATGTACGCGATGCTGTTTCGGCCTGTATGGCGCGCAAAAACTTTGTGGTGGCGGGGGATGGCGGCGTATGATGAGCGGCCAAGGCGACCTTGCATCTGCTCTGTTCGCGCCAATGATCGGGCATGATGCCTTTGAAAGCCAACTCGCCGGTGCAAAGCATGCTGGTCGTCTTCATCATGCGTGGCTTTTGACTGGGCCAAAGGGGATTGGCAAATCGGTAATGGCGCGCCGTGCGGCGGCGTGGCTATTGTCGGAAAATACCAGTGACCCGCTATTTGGCGAAATAGCGCCGGAATTCACCCTCGATTATGAGGATCCAGGGGCCAATCAGGTGATCAAAGGCGCGCATCCCGATCTATTGCTGATCCAGCCTGATGAAGAAGATAACAAATCCGGACAGATCAAAATTAGCCAGATCAGGTCGCTATTGCCCTTTATGATGCACAAGCCCGGTCGTGGCGGCTATCGGGTTGCGATTATTGACTCGATGGATGAAGTTAATCGCAATGGCGCCAATGCAATGCTTAAATTGCTAGAGGAACCGCCGGAAAATACGGTTATATTTTTGGTGTCGTCGCGTCCCGGCCAATTGCCACCAACGATCCGCTCGCGGTGCCGCGTAGTGCGGATGAACGGACTTGAAACTGATCCGTGCCGGACTGTGCTCCGTGGGTATTGGCCAGATGCAGATGATAGCCAGATAGATCTTTTGACGGCCCTGTCCGAAGGGGCGCCCGGTCGCGCGATCATGCTGGCTGATAGCGGCGCGGCGGATTGTTATCAGGCGGCTTGTTCGTTACTTGCCGAGGATCGCCTTGATGTGAATGCATTGGCGACAATCTGCGGGAAATGGGGGCAGGGCACGGCGGCCGGTCGGCTATCGCGGCTTGGGGCCATTATGCTGGTGGAGCGTTTGTTGCGGCTTGCGGCACTACAATCTGTCGGGGATATGCCAAATCACGACCCCGCACCAATTGGCCAGAGCGGTGCGCCCAGTATGTGCCGCTTTGAGGAAAAGGCGGTTACACGATTGCGGCGCTGTCATGCGCCAGACCATTTGGCACTCATGCAAGCGCAATTCACCAGTGAGGCCCGCAAGGCCGAGGCGCTATATACCGATTTTGCTCATTTTCTACTGCGGCAATTTGCAAAATTTCATGAGAAAACCTTGCCCTAAGGCCGTCTTAGGGCTATTCCGACATGATGCTTTGTCGCGGGACTGCGGCGGCTAAATTCTATTATCGTTCTGGGACGGCTGATGGCACCTTTGCAAACCAACAAATATTATCTTACCACGCCGATCTATTATGTGAATGACAAGCCACATATTGGCCATGCCTACACCACGCTTGCCTGTGATTTTCTGGCGCGTTTCAAACGTCTTGACGGCTATGATGTCACCTTTCTCACCGGCACGGATGAACATGGTCAAAAGGTTGAAAAAGCGGCAAATGATGCGGGCATAACCCCGCAATCATTCACCGATAGCGTCAGTCAGAATTTCCGTGATTTGACCACGGCGATGAATTTTTCGAATGATGATTTTATCCGCACGACCGAAGAGCGCCACCGCGCCGCATGCCAGAAACTCTGGTCGATTTTGTTGGAGCGCGGTCACATCTTCCTCGATAGCTATAAAGGCTGGTATGCGGTTCGTGACGAGGCGTTTTATACCGAGGCCGAATTGGTTGATGGCAAAGCACCAACAGGTGCGCCGGTCGAATGGGTGGAAGAGCCATCCTACTTCTTCGATCTTTCCAAATGGCAGGACAAGTTGCTCGCACATTATGAAGCAAACCCTGACTTTGTCGGGCCTGCCTCTCGCTTTAACGAGGTAAAAAGCTTTGTGAAAGGCGGCTTGCGCGATCTATCGGTTAGCCGTGCTAGCTTTAAGTGGGGCGTGCCGGTTCCAGATGACGATGACCATGTAATGTATGTCTGGCTTGATGCGCTAACGAACTATATCACCGCCACAGGCTGGCCTAATGATGGGGCTGGTTACGCCCAGAAATGGCCTGCTGATCTGCACATGGTTGGTAAGGATATTTTGCGGTTTCACGCGGTATATTGGCCGGCCTTTTTGATGGCGGCTGATTTGCCTTTGCCAAAACGGGTTTTTGCCCATGGTTGGTGGACCAATGAGGGTGAGAAAATCTCAAAATCGATTGGTAATGTCATCGATCCAAACGAATTGGCAGAGACTTATGGTCTCGACCAGATGCGTTATTTCCTGATGCGTGAGGTTCCATTCGGCAAGGATGGCGACTTTTCTGCCGCCGCGATGATCCACCGTGTAAATGGCGATCTGGCGAACGACCTTGGCAATCTATCTCAGCGCGTGCTTTCAATGGTGTTCAAGAATTGCGACGGACAGATGCCAGCCCTGCCATCATCGCCTACGGCTGAAGATGAGGCGATTTTGGCTAGCTGTGATGGGTTGTTGGCTGAGGTTCGCGCCCAGATTGACCAGCAGGCTTTTCATGAGGCCTTGCGGATTATCTGGCAAGTCATTGCCGATGCGAACAAATATGTGGATGCACAGGCGCCGTGGGGATTGAAAAAGACTGATCCCAAGCGGATGGCTGAAGTGCTGGCTGTGTTGGCTGAAATCATCCGGCAGGTGGCGATATTGGTCCAGCCTGTAATGCCGTCATCGGCGGCAAAGATACTGGATCAGCTTGGTGTGAGCGAGAGTGAGCGCGGCTTTGATGTTATTGGCGGCGCAGGGCGTCTTGGTTCTGGTCATGCTATCGCCAAGCCTGAACCAGTGTTCCCGCGCTATGTTGAAGAAGAAGAGGCCTAGCCAGTGATTATTGATAGCCACGCTCATCTCGATTATCCGGTGCTTGCCGCCGACCTGGCCGGTGTTTTGGCGCGCGCGCATGAAGCGGGCGTCGAGAAAATCATCTCGATTGGCGTTAAGCTATCAACCAGCGATGCGCCCAAAGCGATTGCCGAAGCGCATGACAATGTGTGGTTCAGCGTTGGCGTGCACCCACACGAAGCCGGTAATGAGGTTGATGCTTGTAATCTTGAGGCATTTCTGGCGGCGGCAAATCATCCCAAATGTGTTGCTATTGGCGAGGCTGGGCTGGATTACTATTACGACAATTCGCCGCGTGACAAACAGGCAGAGAGCTTTCGCGTACAGATCGCCGCGGCTCGCCAGTTAGGTTTGCCGATCATTGTCCATGCGCGTGATGCCGATGAAGATATGGCGACTATTATCGAAGAAGAGATGGCAATCGGTGAATTTACTGGCGTTTTGCATTGCTTTAGCTCGGGTGCTGATCTGGCGCGGCGCGCACTTGCAGTCGGCTTTTACCTCAGCTTTTCGGGGATACTGACCTTTAACAGCGCGGCTGAAATTAGAGAAGTCGCGGGTTTTGCGCCGGCTGATCGTATTCTGGTCGAGACAGACGCGCCGTTTCTGGCACCAGTTCCACATCGCGGCAAACCTAATCAACCTGCTTTTACCGCTCATACTTTGGCCAAGCTGGCTGAGGTGAGGGGGGTGACGCCAGACGAAATGGCGGCGCATACGACTGCCAATACTCTGCGTCTGTTTTCTAAGATGGCGGCGTCATGAAGGTAACGATGCTGGGATGTGGCACCTCGGTTGGTGTCCCCGCATTGGGGCGGGCAGGGTGGGGCGATTGTGACCCAAACGACCCGCGCAACCGGCGCCAACGCTGTGCCGTTCTGGTCCAGAGCGAGGAAACCACAATATTGGTTGATGCGGGGCCCGATATCAGAAACCAGCTATTCCCGCTTGGGCTTCTGAAAATCGATGCGCTATTGATCACCCACACACATTCGGACCATGTTGCCGGCTTGGATGATTTACGCGCTTTTTATTGGCCTGACCGGATTGAATTGCCGGTCCATGCAACAGCCCATCATGGCAAAAACATTACCGAGCGGTTTCCCTATTTGTTTAGCAAATCCGAAGAGTCACCGAGCTATTTTGTGCCGCCAATGCGGATGCGTGAAATTGCGGCTGGTGATTGCTTGCAAATTGGTGACATTTCAATAGATGTCTTGCATCAGGACCACGGCAACACCACGTCATTGGGCTTTGTTTTTAATAAGAAATTTGGCTATTCAACTGATGTTGTTGGGATGCCAGAGGCTAGTTTTGAGAAACTATATAATCTGGATTTATGGATTGTCGAGGCGTTGCGTGAGAGCGAGCATTCAAGCCATTCCAACTTTGCCCAGACATTTTCATGGATCAACCGGCTCACACCCGCCCGTTCGGTTCTCACGCATCTGGGCCTCGAATCCGATTATGAACAGGTAGTCGCTATCTGTCCGCCAAACACTGAGCCCGGCATTGACGGGATGGTTTTTGATCTAGACTAGTCCATATCATCCAAATCTAGGCTGGCCTGTATCACTCAGAAAACAGCCAAAATGGAATCTAGTGCGCGGTGTTCCAAGTCGTGTTTTCTGGGTCGAGATCTTCAATGCAATCAACATTGGCTTTGTCCAACGCACTTGGCGTAGAGGATGCAAGTGTTGGATTGGGTGTCCAGCAAACCTGTGTCGCACCTTGATCGATATAGACAGTCGCATGGGTCGCGGAACTTGTATCAAAGGCCAGCTTGTTACTGCCAGAGGCCATGAAATTATAAATCCCGGGCGGCGTCCCATTGTCAAAAACAACAGAACTGAATTTGAATTCCTGTGAAGAGCTGGTGTTATCATTGATTCGCATGATGATTTTGCCGCCCAGATTGGCAGATTCAGTTGCGGCAAGGCGGGTGGCATATTGGCTCAATGCGGTGCCATCAATGCCGATTTTTACAACCGGTGTTGACCGCACGAATGTGGTGGTATTGTCCATGTCGGTTAGCGTTCCCGACCCGTTATCCATGGAAATGGTACCGCTCGTAAATGGCCGTGGTTCGGTCATGCATGGCTCTGGCCCAGTACAGCTACAGGTCAATAGACCAAAGCCAGAGCTTTTGATGGTCTCGCCTTTGTTCTGGCAGTAAACAATCGTTGATCCGCGATCAACCTGAAACGTATCAACGCCATTGACGGTTTTATAGTAATCGGCGACCGCATTGCCATCACAAGCAAAACGACGGTTGTTAAATGGGTTTTTGAACCCTTTCTCGTTAGTCGGAGTGTTCAACTGATTAATGATGCTGTCGCGGAAGGCCTCACAATAATTATTCACCGCGATCTCATCGCCACTAGAATTAACCGCTAGGGCAGAGCGCGAACGCAAATCGTTGCGGATTGACAGCAAATCATTGTCGATTGACCGATTGACGAAATTTGTTCTGTCGGTGGAAACAGCGTCGCGGGTGGTTTCAATGTAGGATTGATAAGCAACCAAGCCAACACTGGACAAAACCGCGATGATCGCGACGACGACCAACAGCTCGATGAGAGAAAAACCCTGTTTTGATGATGCGTCTGTGTTTTTTTTGAACTGGCGGATCATATTGTTGAAACTACTAGCACTCATAACTAACAAAACTCACTCTAAACAACTTCTAACGCGCAATGGCACATAAGGCACGATGGCACAGGCAAAACTGCGCCAAAACTATTTACCACGATTAGCCTGTTGATATCACGAATTCAGTCAAATTGAAGTAACTAAATAGTAAAAATACTTATTCCTTTTCATTAACTTCTTCTAATGTTAGGTTTCCGCATATCTTAATAGTAGGTCCAAACTTTTAGAGTTAGCGATCGCCCCATGTGACTCGGTTGCATGAATATATTTCGGGTTTTAGGAGAAGAGAATGATACGGTCACTGTTTGTTTCTGTAGTGCTGTTGTTCGGCCTTGGCGTCAGTGCTGCCAATGCCCAATTCACAGTTGGTGGTGTCACCGGTGGTGCACCGACTGGCGGCGTGAATTGTTATGGTGGAGCCGATGGAAAAATCGCCGCTTATGCCGCGGGTTGGACCCCGGAAGATTGTGGTGTTTTCGAAACGGTTTGTTCCGTTGCAACATTCCCTTGTCCTAGTGGTGATGTGTTGGTCAGCTGTACCAGCGTGAGCGATTGTACAGCGCAAACAACACCTGCATTTGGATCGGGTACATGCCCGGCCGCGACTGTGAGCACGGCTTATAGTTGTGTTGCGGCGACCGCGACAGTGCAGGGGTCCCAGCCTATTTCTTATGCCCTAACCGGCGGTCCAGCTTGGTTGTCAATCAATACGCTCACCGGTGCCCTGAGCGGCACGCCGGGCGTTTTCGATCATGCCGATTATCCTAATGCACAGGTTGTAGCGACTGCGGGTAACCTCTCGACTTCAAAGACTGTGCCGATTGTGGTGAATAAGCCACCATATTTCTCGCCGGTCACATGTGGCGGTGCAACCGCAGGCGATGCCTATACATGTACCGTGGCGGCAGTTGATGATGATGCTGGTGATACGTTGACCTACAGCATTGGTGGCGGCGCTCCGGCGTGGTTGTCAATTAGCGCTGCGGGTGAAATTTCTGGTACACCGCCAGCAGGATCGTCTGCCGTTTCATCATTGATCATCACTGTGACTGATAGCACCTCACTGACTGCAGATTCGAGTGCGGTTACTATTGCGATGAACAACAAGCCGGTTGTGCCAGCGCCGTCATGTGGAAATGGTACAGAGGGCACTGCCTTTACCTGTAACGCCAATACAACCGATCCAGATGGTGATGCCATTACCTATTCAGTTGTTGGTGCGCCATCATGGTTGAGCATCAATCAGTCTACCGGTACTTTGAGCGGTACACCGCCAACAGCGACAACCCACACCAATATCACAGTGGTTGCCTCTGATGGTTCGGCAAGCAGCACATCGACAGCGTTTAGCCTAGTGATTGATCCAGATAATGATGCTCTCGCCAGCTCGGCCGCAACCGCCGCAACAAATGGCACGTTGACACAGGCTGATCTGACTGGGCTATTGACCAATTTTGGGGCCACAGCAGGTGTTGATCTTAGCGACACGGTGTCTCTCGATTATGTCGAGAGTTGTATCGCAGCCATTACCGCGCCAACACCACAACAGATTGTTGATTGTGCCGAAGATGCAACGGCAGTTGGTGTAGCTAAATTTGAAGTTGGGGCCATTGTCGATGGAACGTATGCTTCATCTAGCCTAACCGGTTCGAAGTTGCAGGCGACTGGCGCTATTACCGATGCTACTGATTACTCTATTTTGAATGGTAATTATTGTGGTTCTGACGGAACCTCGAGTTGCCTTGCGGTGTTGCAAGGTGCGTTGGGTTCTGCAAGCTTCTCGTCAACGCCTACCGTTGCTGAAATCGACGGATGGATCAATTCTGTAATCACAGCTGATTTGCAGTCGCAGGCATCCAGTTTCACGCCTGTAAACCCAGCAAGTACCCCCGGTTGTCAGGCTAGCGTTTCGCTGACCGCACCAGGTGCTTGTAACCACCCTAGTTGGACTTGTTCAACCTCAACTGCCGATGTGTCGATGACTGACACGGACAGTAACGGTCATCCGGAAACTGCGGTATTGGACGCATCAGCTAGCACGAGTGGTACCAAGAATTACACCATTCGCCGTACGCTGACTTTCTATGGCGGTAACAGCTATTACTATGATCATAATTACGCCATTAACCTAACTTTGGCGTCTAATTCTGCCTATGATTTCGTCTCCAAAACGCAAAGCAATTCAATTCCCAAGAATTGTAGTGCATGCCCGGATGGCTATCGTATGGCCACAAAGGCGGAAGTCGTTGATGCAGGATATCCGAGCCCTGACGCGGGATGGTATACCGATCAGGCGCCTTCTGGCGGCGGTGGCGCAAGAGATCATTGCTATTTCTCTTCAGGGTCTGGAACCAAATGTTCATCAGGGACATGCGGATCAGAAGTCAGAGCACTTGGTTGGTGTAACAACTCTTCTCTTTGTATCGACAACAAGGGATGGACATCTTCGCAATACAACAAGTCGTTCTATTGCGTTTCAATCAATCCAACCTGTAGCTAGAATTTAACAATATGAATAAGGAATTTAAGATGAAAAATACGGTTCTTATGGCGGGTGTTGCATCTTTGATGTTGATCAGCCAACCGGCTTTGGCTGTGGTTACTGTTAGTTCAGTCAGTTGTGCGGCCGACACTGTGACGGTGACAGTAGCCGGTGTTGATGCGGCTACCAGCTTGTCTGTTGGCGTTACAACTTCGACGCTGACAAATACTTTCGATATCTCCAACATTTCGCCAACTGCTGGCGAAATAACAATGGCGTTCGAAAACGACTCACAGTTGCTTGGCACGGTGGATGCCACGACAACTTTCGCAGTGTCTGTTGGCGGTGCCACAGCAATCTCAGCAAACTGTGATAGCTAAGATAACATAATATACATTATGCGACAAATTAGGATGTGAGGGCCCGGGTTACCCGGGCCAGCAGATGGATTTGGCAGATGGATGAGATTGTAGTGATCGAACCAAAGTTAGCTGGGTCCTTCCCCTAAAATGTCAAAGAATACAATGAGGCGCGGTGCGATATGCCTCTTGATAATGAAGATTGAAAATGCACGCTTCACGGCGTGCATTTTTTTGTGTAGGTTATGAGCATTCCCTTGGGGTGTCCGCATTGTTGGTGTCAATCGAGCTTGATTGCAATCGACTGGCGGGCTGAGAGTAACCCATTGAACCTGAACCAGGTCATGCTGGCGGAGGAAAGCGGAATTGTCGTCCAGTCGGGATGCAAAACTGTTTCTCACCTTTCAGCATATGTGACCAACCGCTGCATTGGAGAAGCTTATGAAGCGACCGACAAATCTATTGATGTTGATATCTGGAATGGCTGGACTGTTTGGCGCCGCAATTATGCCTGTTGCGGCCGTGGCAAAGCCTGTTCTGACAATTTATACATATGATTCCTTTGCCTCTGAATGGGGTCCGGGTCCGGCCATTGAAAAGAATTTTGAGGCCAATTGTGAATGTGACGTGCAATTTGTGGCACTTGATTCATCGATTGGCATTCTGGGCCGTGTCCAGCTTGAAGGCAGTTCATCAAAAGCGGACATCGTTCTTGGATTGGATACGAATTTGATGGCCACAGCCGCTAAAACCGGCCTGTTTGCTGATCATGGCGTGTCACTGGCTGGCCGCACTGCCCTGCCCGTTGCCTTTGATGACAAACAGTTTGTGCCATTTGACTGGGGCTATTTCGCCTTTGTTTATGATAGCAAGCGGATGAGCGACGTGCCGACCAGTTTCGACCAGCTAATTAACGCACCAGACGATTTGCGGGTTGTCATTCAAGACCCACGCACCGCTACGCCGGGATTGGGCCTGTTATTGTGGATGAAGTCTGTCTATGGCGACAAGGCGGATGAGGCATGGGCCAAGCTATCGCCGAAAATCGTTACAGTTACCAAAGGATGGTGGGATTCCTATTCGATGTTCCTCGAGGGCGAAGCCGACATGGTGCTGTCTTATTCAACATCACCGGCCTATCACATCGTTGCTGATGGTACAGACCAGTATAAGGCCGCAGCGTTCGATGAAGGGCATTATCTGCAAGTTGAGGTGGCGGCGATGCTAAAGGCGGCTCCACAGCCAGAATTGGCCGCTAAATTCATGGATTTCATCCTTGATGAAGGCTTCCAGTCGGTTATTCCAGCAACCAATTGGATGTATCCTGCTGGCAAGGCGGCTGTTCCAGAGGCATTCCAAGGCTTGATCGAGCCAGCCAAGTCGCTGAATTTCACGCCTGATATGGTTGCTGATAACAAGGCCGATTGGGTTGCTGAATGGCAAAAGGCTGTTAGCAAATAATGGAAAAATGGCGAGCCAGCGGTGTGGTGGTACCTCTTGGGGTGTCGCTTGCTGCTGGCTTGTTTTTGGTGGCGTTTATGGGCGTTGGAGCGCTGCTATCAATTGGCAGTAACGACGCCTCTTCCATCGATCTTGGCGCGTTATCCCGCATTGCTGGCTTTACCTTTTGGCAAGCAAGCCTGTCGGCGATTTTGTCTCTCGCTGTCGCCTTGCCAGTCGCCAGATCGTCTTGGCGCAGAACTTCAGCTTGGTCATTCAACAAATTAATTTTATTATCTTTTATGGCATTCGTCATGCCAACAACTGTGGCGGTAACCGGGTTGCTAGGAATCTGGGGCCAGAATGGTGTGATGTCGCAATTGCTCCAACAATTAGGCTTTGCGCGGTTGCCCCCAATTTTCGGCTTGGGCGCGGTTTTGCTGGCGCATGTGTTCTTTAATGCACCGCTTATGCTCCGTGTTTTAACCACCGCCCTTTCAAGTATCCCGCAGTCCCATTGGCGTTTGGCGGCGCAGTGGGAATTGTCCGATTGGGATCGTTTTCGGGCGGTTGAATGGCCAATGCTAGGCCGGGTGATACCGGGTTTGCTGGCGGTTGTATTTTTGATTTGCTTCACCTCATTCTCACTGATCTTGATGCTTGGCGGCGGCCCGGGCGTAACCACGCTTGAGGTTAGTATCTACACCGCCCTCAGATTTGAATTTGATCTGCCCAAGGCGGCGATACTGAGTTTGTTGCAATTATTGATCTGCGCCAGTGTTGTTGCGATCATGGCGCGGGTAAGCGGGCCGTCATGGGCTGGCGCGCCAACATCGATAAGCCGCAGTATCGCCCAGCCCGAATATGCAAAATTACACGTAAAACTGTTCGATACGGCTGTTCTGGCTGGATTTTTGCTGTTGACGGTGGCGCCGCTGATTTCATTGGTATGGCGCGGCATTGGCCCCCATTTCATTGCCGTATTGGGCTGGCCGTCTCTGCATCGGGCGTTGGTGGCATCATTGGTGGTGGCGCTCCTATCCAGCTTTATTGCGACTGTGTTGGCGCTGATTATGGCGTCTGCGCGTATCCGGTTGGGGGTGCGGGCGAAATGGGTCATGGATAGTGCGGTGTCGCTTTATCTGGCGGTGTCGGCGATTGTGCTGGGCACGGGCGCGTTCATCCTATTGCGCGGATTTGTCGATGTGTTTGCCCTCGCGCCTGTTTTGGTGATTACCGCGAACGCATTGGTCGCCCTGCCCTTTGCCTATCGGGTGGTTGAGGGCCGCATGGCGGTTCTGGCAAAGCGGCATGATAAAGTATGTGCGGGCCTCAATATCCGCGGTTGGCGCCGTTTTAGGCGTGTTACCTTGCCGGCGATGGCACCTGAATTAGGTGTGGCGGCCGGTCTTAGCGCGGCATTGTCACTTGGTGATCTTACTGTCATTGCGCTATTCGGAAGCCAGCAATTCCAGACCTTGCCGTGGTTGCTCTATCAAACCATGGGCCGTTATCGTAGCGAGGATGCGGCCGCGCTTGCGCTTGTGTTATTAATCGTGACGCTTGTCTTGTTCTTGGCTTTTTCTAGGCTGGCAAAATTATTGCAACGGAGGCGGTTCTATGCTGCGCATTGAACAACTGAAATTCTCATATGATCAAGAAACGCAGTTTTGCTATGATCTTTCGGTTGGCGAAGGGGCAATAACGGCAATTCAGGGGCCGTCAGGCGTGGGTAAAACCACTTTGCTTGAACTTGTCGCCGGTTTTGCAACCCCCGCCTCAGGCAGCGTTAAATGGCGGGATCAGGAAATTAGCCATCTATCGCCGTGGGAACGGCCCATCACAACGGTATTTCAGGCTGATAATTTGTTTGCCCATATGAATTGCCAAGCCAATGTTTTGATCGGGGTTGGCGCTGAGAAAAACCCCAAGCCAGAATTGATAGATGCGGTTGATGCTTGTTTCCAGAGGCTAGGCATTGCCGGTTTGCAGAGCCGCCTTCCCGCCGAGATATCTGGCGGACAGCAACAGCGTGTTGCCCTCGCCCGCGCCCTCATTCGCGCCCAGATGCTGGCCAAACCGGTATTGTTACTTGATGAGAGCTTTAGCGCGCTTGATTGGGATTTGCGGGCTGGCTGTTTTGATGCGCTCAAGGATCTGGTAGAAAGCGAGAATGTCGCCGCGCTATTGGTTAGCCATGACGAACGTGATGCCGCCTATCTTGGTTGTGACGTGGTGCGCCTAGCCAGCTAACCGTTATTCACTGGATCAATGCGAATGCCCGCCGGAAATGGCGTCTATACGACTATCGAATGATGGGTGGCTGGCCAGAAAATTACCGCCATCACACTTGTCGCCACACGTTGCTTGTAGCTTTTTGAAAAACACGGCCAAGGTATCAGGGGCGATATCAACACGGCGCAACATGTCCACCGATACTTGGTCCGCTTCTAATTCAAATTCACGCGCATATTTGGATAGTATAAAGCTACCGCCCAATGCCGCCATTTCTTCTATAATGCTCTCATCGGCGCCAATTGCGACGCTAACGCCGATGGTGAACACCACACTGCGCATGATCTGGCGCAGGGCATGGCGGTTGATGACATGGCCCAATTCATGCGCCAGAACGGCAGAAACAATCTCCGGATCGTCGGCAAAGGTAATCATTTCATCCAGGATCACAATATCATTGCCAGCAAGGGCAAAGGCATTTGGTCCCATTAACGGCGCAGTGCGAAAATGAAGGCGGGTGTTTTGAAAGTCCGGCGGTGCCACAGCCAATAGCAGTTCAAAATCAGCGGTAACAATATCCTGCTCTGCTTTAGACAATTGGCTCTGATCGAAAAACACTTGATCGAGTTGCGACAGGGTCAATTCTGAAATTCGATCGGCAAGTTTGATCGACACAGCCTTTGAGGCCAGATCACCAAGCGGGACAATCGATTGCCGAAAGCCATAAACGACGCCTAAAAACAGCAGGGCCATTATAAGGATTCCGCGCCACCGCACATTCTCCAACCGGCCTAACCTCGCTTTATGGACGGTGTTTGCCGGCATGAAGGCCATCAGTTTATCGTCAACGGCCTCAGCGGTTAAATGGACGATGTCACCAGTCGATAGGATAAGCCGCCACGCGCTATTGCCAATTGGCGCTGTTGCCTTGGCGATAGTGACCTGTTGCACATTTTGGCGACCCTGTAGGGCCAAAAATAGCGTGCCATGGGCTTGATCAGGCTCACCGACCAGCAACACCGCTTCTATTCGCTCGGTTGTTCCTGCTGGGGATAAATGACCAAAATACCGCATCTATTTAGAACTGGATATCAATGTTACCGGCCTCACCAAACGCATCACCAAGTGCGTTGCCTGCGGCGCGTTCTTTATCAATAAAGCCCTTTAGGTCATTGATTGGCCTGATTTCCGTAGATTCGGTCATATAGCGGTAACGGCGCACTTGGGCCCACGGCCATAATAGGCCAACGGTGACGATTGTTAGCACGATGTTGCTAATGGTAATCCACGCGAGGATGCTGCCAGAAATTGTCGAGCGGAATTTAACACCGCCATCCAGCCGTAATGCCCCCACCATGATGTTGCGGGTGAGTGCGCGATAATAAGTCGTGGTTATCAAAAACATAGCAACCAGGGCAAACGGAACAAACGTGGCTATGCTCATGCTTATCGGCGCTCCGTCTGCCATGTTTCCTTGGCTGTCATTGCCCATATGTTTGATGAGGGTGGTTAAATTGAAATCAGTGAACCCGGTTAAAACACCCCAAATGGCGGCAAACAGAGCCGCACTCATCAGGATGAAAAGAAGCAAGGATTTAACACCAGCGCCGTAATAGGCGGCAACGCCAGCATTTGACGAGAAAGACGCTGTGCCAAAGGCATAGTTGCGGGCGATATATTCGCGCATAGCCTTTGACGCTAGCGGCAATAGTAACCCAAGCGAGAACACACCGATAATGGGCAGGAGGAATAGATACCAAAGCGAGCCAAAATAACTGCCTTTAAAGTTAAAGCGGACATCACGCCATGCGGTGTTTTGTGCGTTAAAGCGAAGCGAACGGTTGATCACCCACGGATAGGCAGGCAACACCAGCACCGCTAGGCCTTCCTGTGCAAAGGGAACACCAAGAAAAGGAAGGGTGTAAAATGCAATCAGCAACAGCGATACGATGGCCCATCCCTTAAATAGGGTAAAGCCGGTCGCGGTGTAATCAATCCCCTCACCCAATATCGTGGTGCTATTGAAAAAGAACCGCCGCCGCCGAACCCGCGCCCACGGTGTCCAGACCCCAAGGGTAATGATGATCAAAAATAGATTAAGCATTTGAATGCCAAATAGCTGTGAGGCTGTGCCGGTAAACTCCAACGGGGTGAAACGGTTAATTTTTGCGCGCTGAGCGTCGCCGCCTCCTGACGGGCCGGTCGGGCCCCCGCCATTTCCCCCGCTGATTGCAGACGGCGCACCAATTGGGCCAGCTGTTGGGGCGGTTAGGTTTGCAAAAGGGTTCGATGGGGTGTCTGACATCAGGGGATTCCAGTGTGTTTTATCAATCCAAGTTAAAACGCATTCGACAGACGAGAGCGAGTGCGCTTTTCAAGGATGCCTATCATTAACGTTTGGATACTACTTTTGATAGCCATCATCAAAAATTCACTCATCGCAATACTGTTATTCGGACTTTACCAATAATTAATCAACCATCTTCTAATATAAATTTAGATGTTATGGACGAGGCAATAGAAGAACCCCTCGCCGGTAATATCAACGTAAGCGACTGGTATTGATGAAATGGAAAGGATGATGAAATGAACGTAGTCGAAGTAAGCTATTTTAGCTCTTTCTCTACCGAAAGCCGGACACGGCGTGTGCCCTTCCCTCGCACGTCCCCCGGATTGCTAAAGCAGCAAATCATCGAGGCCATGCTAAATGGTGAATTCTTTGCCTGCTACCACCATCCAAAAGGTGGCGTGGTGGCCATCGATTACCAAGGCGTTACGGTGCAGGTTTAGTTTATCCTCCCTAGACTCCTGCACAAAAAAGCCCCCGGTCAAATTGACCGGGGGTGATTTTGTTCCCTAGGAAATGGTGAGCGCGACAGGATTCGAACCTGTGACCCAGTGATTAAAAGTCACTTGCTCTACCAACTGAGCTACGCGCCCTCTTAGGAACAGGGGCAAACTATGTAAAAGCGACGGCGCAATCAACCCCGAATATACGTTTTCACTGATTTTTTTACGTTATTGTCAAAATTACTTGATTTTGGCGAGTAATGCATCGGCAACATTGCTTGGTACAAAGCTGGTAATGTCGCCATTTAAGCGTGCTACTTCCTTGACAAAACGTGACGCCACGAAATGCTGGTGCTCGGCGGCCATTAAAAATACTGTCTCAAGATCACCGTGTAAGCGCTTGTTCATGCTCGCCATTTGGAATTCGATTTCAAAATCGGAAACAGCGCGCAATCCCCGCACGATGGCTGTTACACCTTCGTCACGGGCGAAATCCGTCAACAGATTGGAGAAGTTCTTAACCCGGATTGGTGTTGATACAATTTTCTCGGCCATGAGGCGTTCAACCTCGGTGCGGACCAGTTCGGTACGCTCTTCGACTGATAATAGTGGGCCTTTGCCAGCATTGTCCGCCACACCAACGACCAATTCGTCGCCAAGTGTCGCCGCACGTTGGATTATATCGATATGGCCATAAGTGAGAGGATCAAACGTGCCGGGGTAAAGAATAACGCGTTTTGCCATTATGCATCCTCGCCATCACCGTCATTTGAACCGGTTTCAGTGCCAGTTTCAGTGCCAGTTTCTGTGCCAGATTCAGTCTCTGTATCACCAGTCTCCGCACCATCACTCTCCGCACCATCACTCTCTGTATCACCAGTCTCTGTGTCATCCTCATCATCATCACTTTCACGGATGAGACCGGCTGACACGACTTTTTCACTGCCGTCACTCGATACGACGAACAGCTTCACCCCAAGTGTTTTACGGCCGGCAATGCGAATTGAGTCGCCTTCGCCGCCATGAACACGGATGCGGATGATCTGGCCCATATTTGTAACCAACATTAATTGGTCTTCTTCAACCACGGCAAAACTCGCCATCACCTTGCCATTACGCTCGCTGATTTCGATGTTTGCGACGCCTTGACCACCACGCCCTGATTGGCGGTAATCATTGACTGGCGTACGTTTGCCATAGCCATTTTCGGTGACGGATAGAATGAATTCTGATTCTGGGTCGCTGATCACCGACATGGAGACCACGCGGTCATCTCCCAAAAGCTTGATACCGCGAACACCGGTGCTGTCACGGCCGCGGAATACGCGGACCGCTTCGGCGGCAAACCGGATAGCCTTACCGTTGCGTGTCGCCATCAGCACGTCGTTATTCTCGGCGCATGGCTGTACGCCAACCAACTCGTCACCCTCATCCAGCTTCATGGCGATTTTGCCGTTCCGCTTGATATTGGTGAAATCCGATAGGTTGTTACGGCGCACATTACCCGAAGCGGTGGCGAACATCACATTCAGCTCGCTCCAGCTGCTCTCATCTTCAGGCATCGGCATAACGGTATTGATCGTCTCGTCTGGCTCTATCGGCAACAGATTAACCATAGCCTTGCCAAGCGATTGCGGTGCAGCCTCCGGCAATTTGTAGCATTTCAGCTGATAAACCATGCCCTTTGAGGTGAAAAACAGAATTGGTGTGTGGGTGTTGGTCACGAATAGACGTGTGACGAAATCCTCATCACGGGTTTTCATACCGGCACGGCCCTTGCCACCACGGCGCTGGGCGCGATAGATCGACAACGGAACCCGCTTGATATAGCCGCGATGGCTCACTGTAACGACCATGTCCTCTTGCTGGATCAGGTCTTCATCATCCTGATCAGCGAGCTGATCGGAAATCTCTGTCCGGCGTGGATCGGCAAGGCGCTCTCTGGTGGCCGCTAGCTCTTCAAGCACAACCTGGCTGACGCGTGTGTCAGAGCTCAGAATATCAAGGTAATCAGCGATTTTATCGGCTAGTTCCTTGGTTTCGTCGGCAAGCTTGTCACGCTCCATGCCAGTAAGGCGTTGCAAGCGCAATTCCAGAATAGCGCGGGCCTGAATTTCGGACAGGTGATAATTGCCGTCAATAACCTCATGCCCCGGATCATCGATCAAGGCGATAAAGGCCTCTACATCACGGGCTGGCCATGCTTTCTCGCATAGGCCATTGCGCGCAGTCTCGGTATCCGGTGCCTTTTTGATCAGCTCAATGATCTCGTCAATCGAGGCCAGAGCTACCATCAAGCCAGCCAAAATATGGGCACGATCGCGGGCTTTGCCGAGCAGGAACACGGTGCGCCGCGTAACCACATCCTTACGAAACTCGCAGAATGCGGAGATAACTTCCTTTAGGCCCATCTGGATTGGCCGACCACCATTCATCGCCAGCATATTTACCGGGAAGCTGGTTTGCAGGCGGGTATGGCGATAGAGCTGGTTTAGGACCACATCACCGGACGAATCACGCTTGATCTCGATGACTACGCGCATGCCGGTACGGTCCGATTCGTCACGAATATCGGAAATGCCCTCTAGCGTTTTATGGCGAACCATCTCGCCAATACGCTCCAAGAGCTGGGCCTTGTTAACCTGATACGGAATTTCGTGGATGATGATTGATTCGCGGTCTTTGCTATTGGTTTGCACCTCAGCCCGCGCCCGCATGATGATCGAGCCACGTCCGGTGGCATAGGCCTCACGGATGCCGTGGCGACCCATGATCAGTGCCCCGGTCGGAAAGTCTGGTCCGGGCACAATCTCGGTTAGTTCCTCGGTGGTGATATCAGTGTTGTTGATATAGGCCTCACAGGCGGCAATCACCTCACCCGGATTATGCGGCGGGATGTTCGTGGCCATACCAACGGCGATACCATTGGCGCCATTAACCAGCAAATTCGGATATTCAGCTGGAAGAACCGTCGGTTCAAGCTGGGTTTCGTCATAGTTCTGGGTAAATTCGACGGTGTTTTTATCGATGTCGCGTAACAGGCTTTCGGCCGCGCGTGCCAAACGTGATTCGGTATAGCGCATCGCCGCCGCCGGATCACCGTCGATCGAACCAAAGTTACCTTGGCCGTCCACCAATGGCAGGCGCATGGAAAAATCCTGCGCCATGCGAACCATTGCCTCATAAATTGAGCTATCACCATGGGGGTGATAGTTACCCATCACATCACCGACAATACGGGCCGATTTGCGCGGGGGCTTGGACCAGTCGTAGCCACCTTCCATCATCGCATAGAGAATGCGCCGGTGAACCGGCTTGAGACCGTCCCGCACGTCCGGCAGTGCCCGCGATACGATCACGCTCATCGCGTAATCAAGGTATGATTTCCGCATCTCGTCAGAGATCGAGATGGTTGGCATCCTATTCGCCGGTTCTTGGCTTGTGGTATCACTCATAAATGGTCATATCCTGCATTGTGTCACTGTCGTTATCGTTCGCGGCGCTTTCAACACAATATATATACCACAGCATGCCCGAAAAACACTAAATATAGTTACAAAACGGTGAAAAAAAATGGCATCCGGAACGCGCCGAATGCCAATTTGAATTTGGAAATTTAACCTATTGATTTAGAACGGAATATCGTCATCTAATCCGCTTGAATCACGCATTGGTGGTGGGGTGGCTGGAGATTGGTTCATATTATCACCACCGCCGCCATAGCCGCCGCCCATTCCGGCGTCCATTCCGCCGCCCATTCCGCCGCTAGAATCAGCGATTGCACCGCCGCCCATGCCACCAGAATCACCGCGACCACCAAGCAAGGTCATCTCGCCGCGATAGCGCTGTAGGACGACTTCAGTGGTATATTTTTCAACACCTTGCTGGTCAGTCCATTTGCGAGTTTGAAGTTGGCCCTCGATATAGACGTTAGAGCCTTTGCGCAAATATTGCTCAGCGATACGACCAAGGTTTTCATTGAACACAACGACGCGATGCCATTCGGTCTTTTCACGCTGTTCGCCGGAGTTTTTATCCTTCCAGCGTTCAGAGGTCGCAATCGACAGGGTTACGATTTTTGCCCCATCTTGCGTACTGCGGACTTCTGGATCACGGCCCAAATTACCAACCAGAATCACTTTATTTACACTGCCTGCCATGGCTGATGCGCTCCTTTGCATGAAATAGCGAGAAAAAAGACGGAAAATAGCCCGCGAAGGCCT
>Ga0209654_1000236_pt1 | contig 58145 bp, 76 predicted proteins | sample SaaInl1SG_22_DNA_FD_184646 | JGI IMG/M metagenome (GOLD analysis project Ga0209654, IMG submission 184646) | Marine microbial communities from expanding oxygen minimum zones in the Saanich Inlet - ESP_161SG_22_DNA (SPAdes) (version 2) | ecosystem: Environmental > Aquatic > Marine > Intertidal... | reverse complement strand
ATAAAATCGGAAGTAGGTTCATTTCGGAATCGGGGAAAGGGGGTAGTTGTCACAGCTAACTACAAACACAGGGACACGACTTTCCTCCAAAATTTTTTTGAAAATTTTTTTCTGCATTTTTTGCTCTGACATGGCAGAATATTAGCACTGCTAATAAGGAGGACTATGGACGCGGCCACTCAACAGGTCGTAGCTCAGTCTGTATACGCGACCAAGAGTCTGAAGACGCTCAGTCGCCAGAAAGAAATGTTTTGTTTTCATTTAGCGTCAGGTGCGAGTGCACATGCCGCGGGCAAAGCAGTAGGAGCTACGCGTGAGCAAGCAGAAGAATGGGCACGTGATAAAGACGTAAAGACATTAGTCGACGGTATTTACGCCAGCCATATGGAAGGCGTGAAGTTCACACGAGAAAAACTGTCGCACATGCTTTTACAGAGCTATTACAAAGCTGGCACAGCAACTGAAGAGATCGCCGCGGTCCGTGAGATCGGCAAGCTTCAGGGGTTATACGCCCCTGAAACTCAGGAAGTTAACGTCAACGTTAACAACGCGAAGCAGCTTGAGAATCTGAGCGATGCCGAGCTAGCCAGATTGGCCGGTATGGAAAATCCCAATGTCATCGAGGGTGACTTCAAGGAGATCAGTAGTGATTGAGATGAATCAGTATTTTTCTTGGGTTCTGGCTTTCGTAGCTGCGGGCGCTTTTGTAATGCTTGTGTACTATGACAACTGACACTGAGTTTAGCCCAACAGATCAGGCCAAGGCCGAAATAGCGCGCCGCTTCATGGCGCGTAAGCACCTTCTCTCGTTCATACAACGTTATAACGATAATTACCAAGCAGGCTGGGTCCACAAGGACATCTGTCGGCGATTGGAGAAATTCAGTCAAGACGTCATCGATCAAAAATCGCCGAGACTCATGCTGTTTATGCCACCTCGGCACGGTAAATCAGAGATCGCCTCTCGTTGTTTCCCAGCATGGCACCTTGGGCACGCACCACATCACGAAGTGATTGCCTGTTCGTACTCCGGTTCCTTGGCCATGGGGTTCTCGCGGAAAGTACGATCGATGATCAGAGACCCTCTGTACAACAAGGTGTTTTCAGAATGTCAGCTAGATCCCGAATCACAAAGCGCCGAGGCATGGCTCACCACAGAAGGCGGCGGTTACACAGCAGCAGGTGTGGGCGGTCCAATCACGGGGAAGGGCGCACACATTCTGGTGATCGACGACCCGGTGAAGAACAGGGAAGAAGCGGAGTCCGAGACGACTCGGCGATCGATTAAAGACTGGTATACGTCAACCGCGTACACACGTCTTGCACCGGGCGGCGGTGTGTTGGTCATTTTGACCAGATGGCACGACGACGATCTCGCAGGCTGGCTACTTGGTGAGCAAGAGACGGGCGGCGATGAGTGGGAAGTGATCAAGTACCCGGCGATCGCCGAAGAAGACGAAGAGTATCGCCCAGCAGGTGCAGCGCTTCATCCAGAGCGTTACCCACTACCTGCACTACAACGTATTCGAAACGCGATCGGCGCTAGAGATTGGTCGGCCTTGTATCAGCAGGAGCCGGTCGCCGACGAAGGCGCTTACTTCCAGCGGTCCATGATCCGGTACTACAAATCGCACGAGGTCAATAAAGACCAGATGACTTTGTATGCTGCCTGGGATTTGGCAATCGGTAAGAAAGAGCGGAACGACTTCTCGGTCGGGATCGTTGCGGGCATCGACACCAACGACAACATGTTTATTTTGCACGTCGAACGCGGCCGCTGGGATGGCGGTGAGCTGGTCGACAAGATCCTCGATACGTATGACACATGGCGACCGTCGATCGTCGGTATCGAGCGTGGACATATTGAGATGGCGCTTGGTCCATTCATGGAGAAACGAATCCGTGAACGTGGGCTCTACGAGATGTACATCAAAGATCTGAAGACAGGACGGAGAGACAAAGAGGCACGAGCTCGCGCAATCCAAGGCCGGATGCAGCAGGGCATGGTGTTCTTCCCGACTGGCACAGAGTGGACAGATTTGCTTGTGAATGAGTTGCTCAGATTCCCGAACGGGGTACACGACGATCAGGTGGATGCCTTGGCGTGGCTCGGTCAGATGATGGGTGAATTTCATACGTGGCGAGAACGAGCCGAAGCGCCCCCGCCGAGTTGGAGAGATAAGTTGCCCACGCTAATGCGCGGTGGCAAATATCGATCGCCGATGAGCGCTTAAAGGGAGGCGTTATGTCTTGGGTATTAATGCTAATCGCAGTTGAGTCCGGCACGTTTTATTTTCGGGCGTTGGCAGTTCATGACCGGATGGACGATTGCCTTGCGCAAAGGGTGGCACTGGTCGAAGAGATCGGGCGTCCTATCGTGAATTACCAAGCACTTTGCATACAGACTGATCAATTGAAGGGGACCCTCTGATGGCTGACAAGAAAAGCCAGGAAATCGCAGTAGCTAGGAATCAATGGAATCGCTATACACGGGCGAGAGACTCAGGACATTTGGATTATTGTGACCTAGCGAAGCAGTGCGACGCGTATTATCGCGGCGAGCAGTGGGACGAGCAGGATAAGGCGCAACTCGAAGCAGAAGGGCGACCGGCTTTGACGATCAACTCGATTCTTGCGACGGTGAACACAGTGCTCGGACATCAGTCAGCGCAGCGTGCGGACATTATCTTCAAGCCGCGCCGTAATGCAGACCAAGGTCTGGCGGACACCATGTCAAAGGTGTTCAAGCAGATCATGGATAACAACGACTACGAGTTCATTGAGTCGCAGGTATTCGCGGACGGTGTAGTGCAAGACCGTGGATACTTTGACGTACGTATCGACTACGACGATCATATGAACGGTGAGATTCGGATTGAGTCTGAGGACCCACTCGATATTATCCCTGACCCAGATGCGAAGGATTACGATCCGCGTAACTGGCAGGAAGTATTTAAAACACGTTGGATGGCCTTAGATGAAATCGAGGAAATGTATGGAAAAGACAAAGCCGATTCGCTTCGCTATATCGCTGAAAGTGGAGCCCATTACGGAAGAGACTCTTTTGAATTCCGCGAGACAACCGAAGGCTTCGGAGACACTGACCTCTCGAATTGGCGTGTTGATGAGACCATTGGGGACGAAGGGGCGTCGGTTCGAGCGGTACGTGTTATCGAACGTCAGCATAGAAAACTTGTTAACACGCCGTTTTTCCTTCGGCCTGCGACCGGCGATATGCGACAAGTGCCGGGAAACATGTCGGATGATGACGCAAGATCGTTTGCTGAAACAAATGGCCTCATCATCACGAAGAAGCTCGTCCGGCGAGTCAAATGGACGGTTACAGCCGACCAAGTAGTCCTGCATGACGACTGGTCTCCGTACTCTGACTTTACGATCGTTCCTTACTTCCCATACTTCCGCCGCGGCAAGCCATTCGGCATCGTACGTAACCTGCTGTCTCCGCAAGAGCAGCTGAATAAGGTCGCGTCGCAAGAGCTGCACATCGTGAATACGACAGCGAACTCAGGCTGGGTTGTCGAGAACGGCTCTCTATCCAACATGGATGAGGACGAGCTCACCGAACGCGGCGCAGAAACAGGCCTGGTGTTGGTTCACAACCGCGGGTCGTCACCTCCGCAGAAGATTAGCCCGAACCAAATTCCAACTGGTCTCGACCGTATCGCTGGCCAAGCGCAGATGCGTATTCGCGAGATCTCAGGGATCAGTGAGGCGCTGCTAGGTACAGAGGGCCCAGAAGTCTCAGGTGTTGCACTTGAGGCGAAGCGGTCAGCAGGGCAGGTGCAGATTCAGGTTCCTATGGAGAACCTCCGTCGCACACGCCAGATCCTAGCGCGCCGCATCTTGGACTTGATCCAGTCGTTCTACACTGAGCCACGGCTGCTTCAGATTACTGACGAAAGTGACCCACTGAAGCCACGCTCTGAGTTCCCAGTGAACCAGATCGATCCGCAGACTGGTGAAGTGATCAACGATTTAACGATCGGTGAGTACGATATCTTGGTTTCGAACGCTCCAGCGCGCGATAACTTCCATGATATGCAGTTCGCACAGGCGCTGAGCCTACGTCAGGCAGGTGTGATGATCCCAGATGACATGATCGTCGAGTACTCACATCTTCACCGTAAAGGTGAGTTAGCGAAGATGATCCGCCAGATGTCTGGACGCGAGTTGAATCCAGAGCAGCAGCAGATCCAACAGCTACAACAGCAAATGGCTCTGCAGCAGATGCAGCTTAACGTGGCGAAGCTTGAAGCCGAAGTCGCCAAGTTGCAGGCAGAAGCTCAGTTTAAGGCGGCGCAGGCTAGAACAGAAGGCGCGGCACCAGAGATGGAGCTGCAGAAACTTCAAACAGAGCTTGAAAGACGTCAATCAGAACTCGCTGCACGTATCGAGATGAGTCAGATGAATCATGATCGGTCCATGGAGCAAGCAGAACTTTCCGCGGCAACCAAAATGGCGCAGGAAGTAGTTAAAAACCAGAGCAATACAGGAACAGGAAATGAGTGAAGCAGCAGAAAACCAAGAGTTAGGCTGGACACCCGCAAAATTTGAGGATGATCTGAATGGAATGGACCGAGGAGACTCTGTCGGACTCGCTGAAACTGAGGAAGCACAGGAGGCTGTCGCGGAAGAAGCACAAGCCGAAGTTTCTCAGGAGGTCGGAGAAGGCGACAGTGCCGCTGAGACTGAGGATGAAGCTGAAGAGGTTGCTGAAGGAAGCGAAGAACCAGAAGCGACTGATACCGTGGAGTCGGACGATGCTGCGGATGAAGAGGAAACAACTGCAGAGGCTGAGACCGATAAGAAAAAGCAGCACATGATCCCGAAAGATCGTTTGGATCAGGAGTTAGCTAAGCGGAGACAACTAGAAAACAAGTTAAAAGAGCTTGAAGAGAAGGTAAATCAGGGAGAACAGCCCGCTGCTGCTGATTTTGACTTCGACGAGGCCGAAACTAAGTACATGGAAGCCGTTATGGACGGCGAAACGGAGAAAGCTAAGCAAATTCGCCGCGAAATCCGCCAAAAAGAGCGAGAAGCAGTACAATTTGAGCTCCAGCAGTCCATGCAGCAGACTTCTCAGCAAACTCAAGCGCAAATTAGGCTTGAGAGCGCCGTCAAAGAGGTGACTGCAGCGCACCCGTACCTCGATTTGAACAGCTCAGAGGCCGATCAGGACCTAATTAATGAGACAAATGAGCTCATGAGCGGTTTTTTGAACGCCGGGTACGACGCTGTAGACGCATTAAACAAGGCGGTGAGTTACACAACTAAGTCCGCTGGGTTGAACGCGCCTATTGATGAGCCAGCTGTTATCCCTAACGCCATCGATAAGAAGGTCGTAGAAGCGAAAGCAGCCAAGAAAACTGCAGATTCTGCAGAGAAGAAGGCTCAAGCTGCGAAACAACAGCCTCCTAAATTAGGTGGTGAGTCTCAGCGGTCACGTGACGACAACGTCGTTGATATCTTCAAGCTGTCCGATAAGGAATTGAACCAGCTTTCGGATGAACAACTACGTAAGTTGCGCGGCGACTTTGGCTAGCATATAATTAGTAGGACTTATATTTTCGTTTTCTGTTGACGACATAACAGACGCGAGGGGCGGCGAAACTGCCCTCGTGTTCACTCACGTAAAAAAGCTGTTTTTTGTTTCGTTGGACCACGATACGGCCGAAAGGTGGGCATAAGCCCAATAAACTTTCATATTGCGAGGAAAGCAAAATGGCATTAACTAACTTTGCCGCGCTGACCGACGAACAAAAAACGGTTTGGTCACGCGATTTCTGGCGTCAAGCACGCAACAACTCTTTCATCATGCAGTTTGCAGGACAGGGCCCTAACGCTTTGGTTCAGCAAGTAACTGATCTCACTAAGTCTGAGAAAGGTGCTCGCGCTGTATTAACATTGATCGCTGAACTCGAAGGCGACGGTGCTGTAGGTGACTACGCATTGGAGAACAACGAAGAAGCAGTGAAGGCATACGACACTGTCATTCGTATCGACCAAATGCGTAACGCTAACCGCATCGCAGGTCGTATGGCTGATCAGAAGTCTATCGTCAACTTCCGTGAGACTTCACGTGACGTATTGGCTTACTGGTACGCTGACCGTATCGATCAGCTCGCGTTCAACACTTTGTCAGGCGTAGGCTACGACAAGCGTCCAAACGGCGCGACTCGTCCTTCACTGTCAACTGGTTTGAACCTTTCTGACCTTGAGTTCTCAGCAGACGTTTCAGCTCCTTCAGCTAACCGTCACCTCGTTGCAGCAGCAGATGGTACAGTCGGTACTGGTGACCTCGTGTCAGCAGGCAACATCGGCTACAAGACTATCGTTAACTTGAAAGCATACGCGAAGGATCACTACATCCGCGGCGTACGTGGAACAGGTGGCGAAGAGATGTACCACATGTTCGTTACTCCACACATCATGGCTCAGTTGAAGTTGGACACAGACTTCATCGCTAACGTCCGCAACGCAGGCGTTCGTGGTGACACGAATACTCTGTTCCAAGGCACTGACTCTGTCATGGTCGACGGCGTAATGGTTCACGAGTTCCGTCACGTATACCACACTGACCAAGCAGCTTCTGGCTCTAAGTTCGGTGCGGCTGGCGACATCGACGGTACACGTACTCTGTTCTGTGGTGCACAGGCTCTCGGCATGGCCGACCTTGGCAACGCTGAGTGGTACGAAGACGAGTTCGATTATGGCAACCAGTATGCTATTTCAGTTTCTAAGATCCTCGGATTCTTGAAGCCGAAGTACAAGCCAGTTGCTAACACCACCGATACTCCTAACACTAAGGAAGACTTCGGTGTAATCGCTCTGGACGTTGCTAACTAATTAGTTGCAACACTTAGATCCGCCCTTCGGGGCGGATCCTTTACAGGATGGGTTATGAAACTTGTTAGTACAAAAAGAGTCACAGTTCCCTCCCTCAACGGAAGCATCATTCTTTTCATGCCTGGGCAGCCTGTCGAAGTGGACGAGCGTGACGTTCCTGCGTGCACAGATCGCGGTTGTGTACCGGCTAATAAAGTTGAAGCTGTTGTGGAAACAATGGACCGCATTGAGGAAATTGCCGGAGCCATTCAGACCTTGCTGGATGAAGGCGACGAAAAGAATTTTACGTCGATGGGTGACCCGAAGGTCAAGCCGATCGAACGCGTTTTAGGTTATGACATCACAGCGTCAGAAAGAGATGCTGCATGGCAATCTCTGACCGGAGAATGAGATGGCGGTAACAGCCCAGCAGATTATTGACCGCGCTAGACTGCAATTAGCGGATCCAAACGCTACACGTTGGGCTGACGCCGAGCTGATTAATTACCTGAACGACGGTCAACGCGAAGTCGTTCTGTACAAACCCGATGCGTCGTCTGCGAATACTGACGTCGCGTTAGTTGCTGGTAGCAAGCAGACGATGCCATCGGACTCAATCCGCTTGGTTAGCGTAGTTAGAAACACGCACTCCAAGTACAAACGCGCTGTACGCGCTGTGCCAAGAGAGACCCTCGACAGGTTTCGCCCGAATTGGCATGACGACAAGCAAGCCACTGAAGTTCAGCACTTCATTTTCGATGAAAACGACCAGAACGTCTTTTACGTGTTCCCGCCGAATGACGGTAGCGGGCAGGTTGAGGTCATGTACACCCAGACGCCAACTGAGGTATCGCAATTAAGTGATAATTTAGGCGTTTCAGATGGGTACGCAAACGCTGTTCTCGACTACGTTTTGTATCGCGCATTCTCTAAAGACGCTGACATACCATCGTCTGCTCAGCGCGCCAATGGCCATTACCAAGGTTTGATGAACGCAATCAGTGGCAAAGGACAAATTGATGTACTTGTTTCGCCGCAAGTTGAACCGGAGGCGCAGCCATGAGGTACTTAGAAGCCGTCGCTGACGTGCTTACGCAGATACCTTCTGCCCCAGATTTTGTTATCACTGCAGCGATGAACCGCGCAGCACGTAAGTTTTGTGAGTTGTCAGGTGTGTATCGTTTACGCGTCGAGAACTTAAACGTCAAAGACGGCCTACAAAAATATGATTTCGCTGATTATCTACCCAGAGAAACAGTGATCCATAAGTTCGACTCAGTGTTATTGAATAGCGTAAGGCTGCAACCAGCCACGTTTAAATACGTTGCCCAAGAGCTAGGCGATAAAATCGCGTCGCAAGACAAGCCCAGGTACTACGTTCCCGAGCAAGGGTCACAAGTTAACCTTTGGCCTGTCCCAAAGGACGACGCTAAGAAGGGCCTAGAAGCTCAATTAATCTTGAAACCTTCACGCGGCGCGGATGAGATCGAAGATTGGTTCGGCGAGAAGTATTACGAGGCTCTTATTGCAGGCACAGTGTCTGAAATGTCCCGCACGCCAAACACAGAGTTTTATAACCCGAGCTTATTCCCATTGATGGAGCAGTATTTCAACAATGCGATCATGGAAGCCAAGAAAGAAGCTACGGGCGCTGATCGAGCTGTTCCCCGAAAGGTTAGGTACGGCGGGTATTGATGCTCACGTTACGTTCAACAACAGGGGCCGAGTTACGAAATAACTGGGATTTTGTTGAACAGGGCCTGAAAACGATCATCAGGAAGACGAACTCTAACTTTATAGCCGCAGACATTTACGCGTCTATTATCGCTAAAGGGCTCTTTCTTTACTGGATCGTAGATGACGAATACACAGTAGGTTTCACAGTAGTCAGTGAGGCCGCTACAAGTTACAACGGCACCAAGTCGTTGTACCTAGATCACACATACATAGACCCGAAGTACATGCGTAGCGGGTTAATTGAAGATCTTGATTTAGCATTCGAAGATCTTGCGGTAAAATGTGATTGTACGAGTTTAGAATTTAATTCTCCTAGGATGGGGTGGGGACGCAGACTGAAGCGCATTGGCTGGATGCCGTACACAGTTGTTTATAAGCGAGACTTATAATGGGTAAAGGCAGCAAGCCAAGTACTCCCGGCCCGTCAGCGCAAGAAACGGCCCTTGCTGATATCTCGATTGATATCGCTAATGAGTACAAAGACAGATACAGAGGCTTAGAGTCAGATCTTCTGAGGGACTCGACACGCGATCGCACCAGTCTTGCTCAAGGCCGTTCTAACGTAGACACACAAAAAGCTGTCTCTGCAGACAATAGCATTGCTGTCGCCCGCGGGGCATCTTCAGGCGGCATGGGGTCAGGCGCGTCTTTGGCTAACTACGACGCCGCAAGCACCGGCGGGGCCTTGGCTACATCGAACCAAGAGTCTTTCACCGCTGGGCAGCAAGATAACGCTGCGAAGTTGGGGAGCGCAGTAGGCGCAGTTCAAGGCGGCCAAGATATCTCTTTCGCTGGTATTAGAGACGCAGCGTCCGTAGGCAACCAGAACACAATTAATAAGTTCCAAGCTGATCAGACCCGGAAAATTCAGAACGCGCAACTAGCAGAAAACGTCATTTCAGGCGCTGTCAGCGGGTACATGAAAGGTAAGTCTTTCGATGCCAATCGTACGACAATGAACGATATGGCTAATAGCCAGATCAACGATGTGCAGAATCAATATTTCTCTGCGCCAATGCAGCTCGCGCCGCCGCAGCAACCGTTTTCTTTGTACCAACCCCCCGGTACGACCATACAGCCTTACAGTTTGGGGTCCACCATGAACTTTGGAGGGCCTAACTCCGTAAGCGCCCCTTATCTGCGACTTGGGATGGGGGTGCGTAAGTAATGGCTACACGTGACGAGCAGCTTGCAGATTTAACAAGAGAAGATTACGAGTACCGCAAAGATCTTCTCAGAGAATATGAAGACCAGATGTTTGGCCTCAAAGACGATACGTCGATCATTGATAACGCCAGAGATCAGGTAGGCACGATCGCTGAGCGCGGCTCAGACCAAATTGATCGAAACATGTCTCGGTACGGCACGCAACGTCGTGGCGCACAAGCAGTAGCAGCAGATCGTAATTTGCAGCTAGGCACCGCAAGCACCGGCACAGATCTCCTCAACAACGCGACGATCGCACAAGAAGAAGCCAACTTAGGCGCGCTTGGAAACCTCGTGGCTCAGGGCCGCCGCCGGCAGAAGAACGCTTTGGCTGGCTTAGGCGATGTGGCAGGTATGGAGAGCCAGCGGATTGCAGCAGGCCAAGCTGCACAACAGCAATACCGCGCACAACGTAATCAAACTTTAGGGACCATAGCGACGTTCGCTGGTTTCGCAATGGGGCTTTAAGCGATGGCTGGATACGGCGACATACTCGATAGTTTCATCTCTGGGCAGAACCAAGCCCTTGCTAATCAGATGGATATGGCTCGGCTGCGCGAGACACAAAATCAAAACCGTCTGGCTCAAAGTAACTGGCGCCAACAATTTTCGGCGGATGAGCGACAGCGCGCGATAACTAACCAGCAGAACGCTGAAACTCTGAAGATTAATCAGGGCAACTTAGCGATTAATCAAAATCAAGACAGCCGAGCGCAGACAGAGTTTGACGATAGAACTTTAATGCAGAATAAATCTCGTGCTGCACGAGATTTAGAGCAGTTAGTGGGCACGCAAGGCACGCTAGAAAGCGCACTCGCCGCCGGCGACATTAAGTTAGACGACGTGGATCTGTTTTTGCGAAACCACGGCACAACTTTAGGGTTGTTTAACGGTACTGACGGCTCACCGCGCCAATATCGAGGGGTAGAGCAGATCATTGGCCCAGACGGTCAGCCAGTTCCCGGCGCTTTCACTTTCCGTCTATATGATCCAAGAACCATGCTCGATGGCCCGATGACCTCCGAAGGAGGATCAGGTGGTCAAGAACGCGTAGAGATTTTTGACTACGCAAAGCTACAACCAATGCTACGCCAGATTGACCGCACTGCTCGCACCATGCGTGGGGATGCATCACGTACTGACTTAACTCAGTTTGCTGAATCAAACAATCAGCTACTAACAAATCAACCACTTCAGTCTAACGCGAGTAACGCAGCATTAGCCGCACCAGCCCAACCAGCCCAAACATCACAGCCAACACCTGTGGAAACGCCAGTAATTCCTACCGGCGTAGCTGGCGGCCGCGGCAACACAGTAGAAGCGCCAAATGCTCGTCAAGCCGCTTATGTAACAGCGCAGCGAGACTCTGCTCTAGCTGAGTTTGATCAACAAGTTGCTCCACTACAACGTAAAGCACGCTGGGAAGAACTTAGCATGCGCCGCCGCGGGTTCTTGTCTCCCGAAGAGATTGACGAGCTTGATGCGCTCCAGCAAGAGTTTGGTGGATTCCAGCGCCCAGGTAGAGGCGGGGCTAGAACAGGTAACGAGAATCGCGACGCGTTTACTGCTGCGATGGAAGGGCGCGCCGCTTTGGCTGCTCAGTTCCAGATCCCTCAAGTTGGTCAGACAACTGCCTCTGCTGATCCAGCTAACCAAACTGCGCAATACAATCCGCAGGCTTTGGCAGCCCCAGCAGCCCCAGCTACTCAGACTTCTAGCCAGCGCGTGGCCGCGAAAACTCAAGAATTGGTTAACGCAGTAACGCCGCAAACAGACTCAATGCGTGACGCGATGGTTACTCAACGTAACGTCGGGTTAGGCATGATTGATCAGGGTATCAACTATCGAGGGCGTCCTAGAACAGCAGATGAGCTCGGTGTTGCATTCGCACTCGGCCGCAACGGGCAGCAGTACGACTTGTACGGTAACGCGCAAAACCGCGATGCAGATTTGTCATCCACTGACATCTCTAATTACGTCTCTGGTGATGATGTTCGCGGAACGAACCTTGAGCAGGCCGGCCGTATGGCAACGGCTGGATCTAACCTTACAAGCCAAGCGAACACTGCGCTTACTTCGATGCGTAACCGCGATGTTCAAGAAGCACGTTTACGGGCTAAAGATGCAGCCGACGCCAACAAGACACCGGATTCAGGTGATTGGCGTACTTACATCGACTACACAAACGATCAAATTCAAAGAACCGACGTTCTAGACGCGATCCGTGCTGACGCTACTACTGACGTGTTTGGCTTCTCGTTAGTCACTGATAATTGGAATTCTGAGGTAGAAGATTGGTACAAGAAGACCGCTTTAAACATTGTTGAGCGGACAGACAAACGGATTATGTCATCTGATTCACCGTTCGATTCTAAACAGCTGTCAGATGCGGCAATGCGTGGAATTTACGCTATCCAGCGTCAGAACGCAGGGGACGCGTTTTCAACACCCGGCAAGATCGTAGACTTCGTTGCTGGGCCAGTATCTAGATTTATCAGAGATAAGATTATTGATCCTGGCGATATTGATACCACCAAGCTAGGCGGTGAAGTAGTAATCGGACTTGGGTTATCAAACACACGTCCTGATTTGTTCTTTAACGATATCTATAAGCCTTTGAACGCCAGGTTCAACCAGAACATTCCAACTAATGTGCTTTTACAAGCGTCTGCCATGGTAGGAAATATGCGTTCTCAAGGACTGTCCGACGGTCAAATACAACAAGCGTTCAATGACTACTTACAAGCTTTAGGGAGCCAGTAGTGGCCGAGCCCGTAGATTTCAGGGACTTCTTGCCGCCGTCACCGAATACTGACGATCTCGCTCTCCGTGAGAATCTAGGCGTCGAAGAAAACGACTTTGCAACCAACGCGCTGCGCGAAGGTGCAACACGATTCGACGCAAACTTAGATTACTTCGGAGCAGCCACTCGTGAAATTTTCGGCGATCGACCCGGAGCAAAAGCCGCCGCTGATCTAGCAAAATCCAAAGAAGGACTGGCGGAAGTTTATAGAAACGCCAACGGCATTAAGAACTTTGAAACATTGCTAGAGGACGGATCAGTCGAAGACTGGGGCCGTTATCTCGTGCACACCGGACTAAACGCAGCTCCTGAAATTGGGTTGACTATTTCGTCAGCTGTCGTTAGCGGCGGTACGCTCCCGCTCCTTATTCAAGGAGGCGGTCGCGCAGTACTCAAAAACAAAGCAAAAGACATCGTTAAAGATAAGTACGTTAAACGCGCATCTCAAATCGCAGGTGGTTTTGCGGTTAATTACCCGCAGCGCGCAGGTGAAACCTTCGGCTTTACCGGAGAAGCAGGAGCGTCATTAGTATCGGGCGCACCCCAAGCCGCATTAGATCTGTTCGCTGAAGTCGCATTTTTGCGCGCGTTCGGGAAAGTCGCTACTGGTAGCGCTAAAGGCCAAGCCAAGTCCGCCTTACAACAGATAACAAGCCGAGCTTTGCAACAGGGCGCTATCGAAGGTGCCACTGAAGAACTGCAAACAGAATTACAGCTGCTAACTAAAAAGTACGCGGACCCCGATTTTGATTTCACAGGTGACGCAGCCAACATGATGCGGCTTGAAGCTGCTGTAGCTGGCTTCGCACTGGGTACGGGCATCGGCGGTACTGGCGCCACTGTTGCGACTACTGCGAATAAAGCTCGCGAAGCTACACAAAACTTTGTTGACGGCGCTCGCGTTCCCGAAACCGACTTCATCCCCGAAACAAAACCCCGCCTAGACACACAACTGCTAGAACTTAAAGAAGGCCGAGGCCGAGAAGCAGTTGTCAAAACAGACGGCCCACTCTCGCCGCAAGATCTGAAGGAACAGGGCTTGCAACAGGTGGAGCTCGCTGATGGGCAGGGCGTATTAGTCGTTCGTGAAGATCAGGACATCAATGAGATCAAAGAAGCCTTTGAGTCTGGATCGCGCGACGTTCTAGGGAATGGAACAGTGAACAAGCCAGAGGGAGGAACTGAAGTTGTTCGCTCTGTTAACGCTGATGGCTCTCGCGGCGCTGATGTTGTGGTTACCCCTGATACAGAGCAAGCGGTTACGACGGCTCAAGAAGCTAAGTCCGACGTTGGGCAGACAGAGAAGATTACCGCAGAACAAGCAGTAAATGAGCGCCTAAATACCGTCGACGATCAAATCCAGTTTGAAGACGAGACAAATACTAACAACATACGCGGCGTTAACTTTGAAGAAGCCGCTGCGTTCAATGTCACCGAAGAGCCAACTACAACCTACGGTTCAAATCTAAGAGAAGACGGTGCCGGGTACAAGTCTCGTGAGACAGCGGAGCAAGGTGTAGAGCGCCTTGTGAAACTCCGTGTAGACAACGAACGGTATGGGTCAAGAGAAGAGCTAACCGCCGAGCAGGTTCAAGAGATTGAAGAATCAGCTCGTGATCAAATCGACATCCAAGAACGTGATGGTGAGTTCTTTATCAATGAGTATAAAGACCGCCGCGCGGATGCAATCCCCACGTTGGTCGCTAAAGCCAGCGGCTCGCGCGAAACGAACATCGGTGGCAAAAGACAGCGCGTTCGCCATGCGGCAGCAGTGCAGAAAGAAGTAAACGATTTCCTCCGCAGCGGAGAAGTTAAGAAACTGACCGGCGATCTGCGCAAAGCGTTCCAACAAGTCATTGGCATGAAGAACCCAAATGGGACAGTCACTGTTCTCGATTTGAAAACATTAGCCGAAGAAGGCTGGCGCAGAGTAAAGGCCCGCGGTGATGCCCCGGCTAATTTAACCAACGCTCAGCGGCAGATGGTTGGCCTACAAGAATCACTGGGCGAGTTGGCTCTGGCCGGTTTTGATTTTGTGCAAGATGGTGAGCTAGGTGACTTGGACCTTTCACTGAGCCCACGTAAGCGCATTGGCCGTGGCGAAGGCTCTGTTCAGATCGGCAGCCGCATGTCTCAATTGAACGAGTCAAACCGCGGACCAAGCCTAGGTGAACCACCACAGCGTAAAGACTACAAATCTGGTGCAGCATTTTTCAGCGCAGCACGGAAGTACATTCTTAGACAGCGCGAGCAGGATGCTAATTATGAGCTTGCCCCAGAGGGCGGCGAAGTTGGCGCAATGCTTAAGCAAGCTGAACAAGCAGGCGAAACCCGACGCGCCGTAGGTGGCGGAGTAGAGGGTCTTCAAGCCGATTCAGAAATTGCTGACGCCGCGCGAACAGGATCACGTAAGTGGCGCTCTTTCGGTTCCCCTGGAATGGTAACGACACAGATTACGCCAAATGTGAAAGCAGTGTTTGGAGGCAAGTTTAAGTACCTGCAGCAAGCAGTGAAAACCTTATCTGCCGCGCTCAAGCTATCAGACACAAACATACTGGTCGTTGATTCGGAAGGCGTGCGGAAGCTGCTTGCTGATGAGAACCTCGATCAAGATGTCCGCGTTCAACTCCAGCGTGCGATCGACATGGGTTCAGCGGGCAAGTCTATGTACCCCGCTGATAAAGACTTTGGCATCGTGTACATCAACACTGATGGACTAACTTCCAGATTCCCTAACTACTCAAACGATCAACTGCGCGCCACGGCCGCATGGATCTTAATGCATGAGATTGGCCACCAGTACTTTAGAAAAGAAGTCGCTGCATTCTCTGATGCTGATCGCACCGCATTAACGGAAGTCTTTGCAAACGACGAAACCCGCGCGTGGTACGAGTCGAAATATGAAGGCAACCCTGATCTGCAGTTCAACGAATGGTTCGCTGATCGAGTCGCCGCTTACGGTATGCGCCAATTTGAAGGGCAGCAAGGCGGGCACCTGACAGGCAACCGCATTGCAGACGCCGCGATCAAACGCGTCTTTGACACACTTCAAAAAATCTACAACGTGTGGCGCAACCAGTTTATGGCTGGAGATGCTCCAATCCAGCGCAACTACGCTGAAAGCGTGATGTTCAACAATTGGTTGGACGAAGTTTTGAACCGTGGCGATATGACCGCGGAAGAATACGCGGCGTCTCCGATCAATGAAGCATTGGATGAAGCGGAAGCGCGCTTTGAGCAATTCGGCGAAGAAAGCGCACAACCCCGTAACCGCGCGAGCTGGCGTAGAACTATGAAAGAGTTTGAACGTGCAGGCGTCGGCTCTTTATTGGGAAGACTGTTTTTCTCAGCGCACGCGCAGATGAGCCAGCTAGGCACGCCGGGTCGCCGCCTTGCTCGCATGCTGTATAAGCTATCGTCCACATCAGGTAGAGACGGGTTCTTGCAACGCGCGTTGTATGAGCACCAACGCCGCACCGGATATCTTTACAAAATCCTACCGCGCGATCGCGAAGCGATGACGCAAGTACTCGACGCATATGCTGTCTGGCGTGAAAACGGTTCAGATCTGAACAATATACCAGAGGATATCCGCCCGTATCACGCACGGTTAACTGCGTTCTTTGACGCGATGGCAACTTATTTAGAAGACGCCGATCCGAATTTCAAAAGACGTGATAACTACTTTATGCACTTGTATGACCCAGAGAAACTTGTAGACCCACGGGTGCAGCAGGCTCTGGCGCAGCTGCTTGTTACAAAGCAGGGCATGACAGAACAAGAAGCAGCGAGAGCGGTAGAGGGCTTACGCGCAAATCTTATGCGCATGAATCAGTCCCCAAATCCGGAAGAAGTCGCCGCTCACTCTGCACAGAATCGAGAGTGGACAGAGTTGACGTACGCAGAGCTACGGGAACTCGGCGTTTTGTACGACCCATCTACAGCCGTGTTCAAGTACATCCGTGAAACGACTCGTGCAGCCGAATACAACAAAGTTTTTGGCGGCCAATATAACGGACAGTACCGTGCGGACGCGAAGGTCCGTGAAGAGCTCGACCGAATGTCCCCTGATGAGCGGGCGCAAGCAGAAAAACTAATGGACGGCATGCTGGGCCGTTTAGGCAGCAAGATCGATCCTAAGTTCGCGCAGGTTCAATCGTGGCTTATGACTGTGCAGTTCATGGCTACGCTTACATTCGCTACGCTCGCGTCTTTACCAGACATCATGATGCCGGCTCTGCGGTCCCGCGAGTTTTCAGGGCTAGGAGAGAACGTACGTCAGATCGTCAGGATGATGTCGGACTCAAACCAGCGGCAAGCGATGTACGAAGAGGCGCAGACATTAGGCGTGATCGCAAACGACGTGATAAATGACGCTATTGTTGCCGGCTATGGTTCTGAATGGATGAGCCCAGGCTCACGAAAAGTGACCGACGCGTTCTTCAAGATTATTGGTTTGGAACACTGGACCAGAATGACCCGCGTGGTTGCATCGTCATTCGGTCGCGAGTTCTTAATTAAACACGCAGCAACTCCAAACCAACGGTCTGCTCGTTACCTGCAAGAACTTGGTATCGACGGCGACACAGTGAACGCATGGATTAACACTGGCTACGACTATGACTCTCCCCCAGGGCGAGAGGTACAGCGCGCTATTCTGCGATTCACGGAAGAGTCCATATTAAGACCGAATTCAGCAGAGCGTCCAACATACATGTCGGACCCACGGTTCATGCTGTTTGCACAGTTGAAAGGTTTCTACTACAGCTTTGGCCAGAAGGTCGTTGGTGGCATGTATCGTGAAATGCAGTCACGCCGTCAAGCTGGCGAGCCCATCGCTGCTGCTATGTCTCCAATGATTTTAGCAGGCGTGGCTTTGATGCCGCTGGCCGCAATGGCGCTGGCGTTACGCGAAGAGATCAAATACGACGAAGGGATGGCTCCAACCGATCGCATGGACCCCGGCGAATATATGATGGAACTGGTATCACGGTCTGGGTTCTTGGGCCCACTTGAGATACCTCTATCGATGTTCAACGCCTCAGACTACGGCCAGCCATTCTGGGTTGCCCCACTGGGGCCCGCAGTCGGCACTGGGTATGACTTAATTGCGGATGGACCGATCGACACGCTTGAGGAGCTCATCCCAATCTATAACCAATTTAATTGATGTAAGTATAAGCAAGGCTTATAATTTAACTTAGCCAATATAGGACCGCGGTATGGCTTATTACGACACTATCTATGTAGTGCAGGGAGACACACTTCCAGAAGTGCGAATAACTCTGCGCGATTCAAATACGGCTGCTGATGGCCAGACGCTAGATCCTGACGACGATACGACTTGGGCCCCTATTGACGTTTCAGATGCCACGGTCCGCATAAAAATGCGTCCGCTTGGCGAAGAAACAGTCTCAGCAACGATCGTGTGTGGCAAAGAGACTCCGTACTCCGAGGGCAAAGTATTCTTTCAGTTCACTGATGGTGCTTTGAACGTTGATGCTGGCGTGTACGAAGGCGAGATTGAGATCACTTACACAGGCGGCGGTGTACACACTGTTTATGACATGCTTCGGTTCAACGTCAGGGAACAGTTCTAATGACGTTGCGGGCGAAAGTCGAGCTGGTCAATCTTCAAGGGGCAATTAAGTTTGAGTCCCTAGAAGCAGCTTTAAAGCATGCCCACCTTACAGCCTCTGCAAACGCTGCGCTTGCAAACGCAACTAATATTGAAACAGTTTTTATTACTGATAACCGTTTCTTAGAAGATTCGTTCGGCGCGGCTGATATTGACGTTATTCATTTCCGTAAGAACATTGCTACTGAAAGCTCTTCAATCACTGACCGCTACGCCGCCGCGGTTACAAAACCAACGGCAGAGCAACTAAACACGACAGATACTTTCATAAAGGTCGTTCAATTTAGCCGCTCTTTTGATGAAACTTTAGGCGCAGCGTCGTTAGCAACTAAAGCAGTAACAAAAGCATTGTCTGAGCCCCCGCAGGTTTTAGAGCAGATATCAAAGGGAGTAGGCAAAGCCCCTATTGATGAGCTCGCCGCGATAGGCGACTTCACACGCACCGTATTATATAAGCGGGTGCCGAACGAAAACCTAGGCATTACAGACGTATTCGCAAAGCAGGTAGCTTACACCCGCGTGTTCAATGACGTGGTCTTCCCAACAGATGACCTTGATGGAGAAGCAAGCCTACAAGACGATCAAGAAATTGCTTTCTTCAAAACACGTACTGATCTAGCACAAGTCGCAGATGTATTTGCTCGCGTGGTTTCATTCAATCGAGAGTTTAGCGACGCCACTAGCATCGCCGAGCAAGCCGTCAAAGGACTCGGTAAAGCACTAAGTGACGCAGGTGCATTCACAGATGTACACAGTTTCTCGTTCGGCAAACCATTGTCGGATACGTCGATCTTTGTTGATACGCACGCTTTAAGTATCGCTAAGCCGCTTACGGACGCCAGTGCAACGACTGACAGCTCAATAAAGGCCGTATCAAAATCGACTTCAGACGCTTCCGGTACCACAGATGTGAGCACCGTCGGCTTTGGAAAAGCTCAGACCGATCCTGTTTCAACTGCCGACGCAGGGTCGCTCGTAAGTCAGGGGTACGTGAATAACAACCAGTACTTCGCTGAGATTTATGTCGGCACAAGCAGAAGCTTTTAGGAGGTAATCATGAAAGCAATTGACGGTCTGAATCTCGCGGGACGCTTAAACATTGTTCTCGTAGACAAGGACGGAAACATTAAAGAGTCTCGTGAAGAGACAAACTTGGTTGTAGACGCCGGTCTTAACTTTATCTGTGATCGTATGGAAGGTACGTCAGAGGCAGTGATGTCACACATGGGCCTAGGCTCAGATAGCACAGCGCCAGCAGCTGGTGATACAGACCTCGGCACGCTCCTTGGATCACGTGAGGCAATCGACAGCACGGTTGTTTCTGCAAACACTATCCAGTACAGCTGCACGTTTGAAGCGGGCGACGGCACCGGGGCTGTGACAGAAGCTGCGATCTTCAACGCAGTATCTGGCGGAACCATGCTATGCCGCACAACATTCGCTGTCGTTAACAAAGACGCGGATGACACGATGACGATCACTTGGACAATTACGCTTACAGCGTCCTAACAGGGAGGAGGTGACTCGTGGCAACAGTAACACTACGTAATACCAAGGGTTCGCCTCTGACCAACACCGAGGTGGATGACAACTTCAACAACTTGAACTCAGACAAGATGGAGAAGTCGTCCAACCTCGGCGATCTACAAGATGCGAGCGCTGCTCGCACAAATATTGATGTGTATAGCAAAGAGGAAACAACCTCTGAGGCTATCGCGATGGCAATCGCATTGGGGTAAGAGATGGCTTTTAAATCACAAACAACAGCTGATCTTGGCACTACAGATACCACTGTGACGGCCACGGTAGCTTCCGGAGATACAGCAACAGTAATTGGTTTTTCAATTGCTAATACTGGGTCTTCAACGATTAATGTCACCGCCAAGTTGGTTAAGAGCGGTGGCGACACGGCGCATTTGATTAAAGACGCAGCCTTACTAGCAGGCGGTGCGATCGCGATTATTGGTGGCGACCAAAAGCACGTACTTGAAGCGGGCGATGCAATCGTTGCGTCCGCAGATGTAGCAAATCAGTCTGACGCAATTGTGTCTTATCTGGTGTGAGGTAGGTAATGGGATACATTGGTAACAAGCCAGCACAAGGCCTTTTTGATACACAGAACATCAAAGACGGCGGTGTACAAACCGCCGATATTGCTGATTCTGCTGTAACAGAATCAAAGGTTGCTGATGGTTCTATTCAAACAGCTAAGATAGCGAACGGCGCAGTGACTGCTGCCAAGATCGCTGATGGCGCAGCTGTCCCATCACAGACTGGGCAAGCCGGAAAGTATCTGACCACCGATGGCACAACAGCTAGCTGGGACACCGTAGACCTCACGCCTTATGCGACGACTACAGCTTTAGCGAATGCAGTGGCAAACGCATCGAACTGGGACACAGCGTATAGCTGGGGCGATCACTCAGTACAAGGGTACGCGACAACGTCCGCTTTAACCGCCGCGGTCGCAAATAGTTCTAATTGGGACACCGCGTTTGGTTGGGGTAATCACGCTTCTGTAGGGTATTTAGTGGCTGCTGACATCGTCGGAAAGATGAACACTTCAGGCGGTACGTTCACAGGCAATGTTGGCTTTGGTGATAATGTTAAAGCACAGTTTGGCGCGAGTAATGACCTTCAGATTTACCATGACCCTGCAAATGGTTCATTCATTTCTGATACTGGGTCAGGGAACCTTAGATTAAGAGGTGCAAACTATGTCATCTTGGAATCTGATACCGGTGAAGTTTATGCTCAAGGCGAAAAAGACGGGGCATTTTATATTTACCACAATAATGCCCAGAAACTAGCTACAACCACTAGCGGCGTAAGCGTCACAGGCGCAGTCACTGCTGATGGTGTAAAACTAGGCGATGGCGATGTTATTAATGTCGGTGCTTCTAATGATCTGCAGATTTATCATTCGGGGTCGCATAGCTATATTAATGACCAAGGGACCGGTGATTTATACATAACCGGTGCTAACCAAGTAAGAATTGGTAGAAATGGAACTTACGAAAACGGTCTTGTTTTTAATGAAAATGGCGCGATTCAACTCTATTACGACAACGCAGAAAAACTCGCCACAACCTCCTACGGCGTAGATATGTCATCCGGTACAGGTGCAGTTACTCTTCCTAAAGGTACAACAGCACAACGTCCATCATCTCCTGTTGAGGGGATGAGTCGGTACAACACCACAGAAGACCATGTTGAGTATTACGATGGAGTCTCTTGGCAAGAAGTCGGCTTAGCTCCTTATGCTGCTGAGTTTTTAGTAGTTGCAGGAGGCGCAGGAGGCGCAGGTGCTTACTCTGGCGGAGGTGGCGGAGCAGGAGGTTATGTATCTTCAACAACTGCACTTACTTCAGGAGTTTCTTATGCGGTTGTCATAGGAGCAGGTGGTGCAGGCGGTGCTAATTCAAAACCATCAAGAGGGGTAAATGGCGGTAACTCATCATTTGGAGCAGTTACCGGAATTGGCGGTGGTTCAGGTGGTACAGGTAATAGAGATACTTCTTCAGCAGCAGGGATTGATGGTGGCTCCGGCGGCGGTGCAGGTGCTTGGGGATCTCCTACAAACTCCTTTGGATTAGGTACTTCAGGGCAAGGTAATAATGGCGGAGCCGGATATGATGGTCAGTCTAACTTTACAACATCCGGTGGAGGTGGAGGCGCAGGTGCTGTAGGAGGAAACGCAGGAACAAGCACTTCTAATACAAGTGGTGGAAATGGCGGTGCAGGGTCAACTTGGCTAAATAGCACAACCTACGCTGGGGGCGGCGGAGGCGGCACAGACAGAGGCGGTAACGTCTATACGGGATCTGGTGGATCTGGTGGATCTGGTATTGGTGGTAACGGTGGTAGTGGAACCGGATTTCCGGGTACAAATGCTACAGCAAATACTGGATCTGGCGGCGGAGGTGCGGGCGGATTTGCAACAGGTGGTAACGGAAGTAGCGGAGTAGTAGTTATCCGTTACTCAGGCGATCAACGTGGCACTGGAGGCACAGTTACTTCATCTGGCGGTTACACCTATCACACATTTACGTCCTCTGGGACATACTCAGCGTAAGGAAAACAACATGGCACATTTTGCAAAAGTCCAAGACGGTGTAGTCACTCAGGTGATCGTCGCCGAACCCGAGTTCTTTGGCACGTTTGTCGATAGCTCACCCGGCGCTTGGATTAAAACCAGCTACAATACGCGCGGCGGTGTCTACCACGACCCGGCAACAAACGAGCCGGCAGCAGACCAATCAGTCATCGCTGACGACGAAGCTCGCGGGCGCAAGAACTACGCAGGAATCGGGTTCACATACGACGCAACCCGCGATGCGTTTATTCCACCACAACCATTCGATAGCTGGGTCCTAAACGAAACAACCTGTTTGTGGGAAGCACCGGTCCCTTACCCAGATGACGGTAACCTGTACGAATGGGATGAAGCTAACACAACGTGGCAGCAAATTATTGATCAAGAGGTATAAGCATGGCTTATATAGGTAACAGCCCCGGCGTCGCATCACAACGTGTTGTCACCAACATCACGGCGACCGCTGGACAGACAGTGTTCACTCCAATCTCAGGCTATACGCTTGGGTATGTTGAGGTTTATCAAAACGGGCTGTTACTTGTAAATGGTACTGATTACACGGCGGACGACGGTCAAGACATTACATTTTCGCAGGGCGCAAATCTAGACGACGATATTCAGATCGTTGCTTACCAACCTCGCGGGTTGACCGATGGGTACACGAAAGCCGAAGCAGACGCCAGATACGAACCAATAGACTCGGCGTATACGAAAGCCGAAGCCGATGCTAGATATGAACCAATCGATTCGGCGTATACGAAAGCGGAGTCGGATTCCCGTTATGCAACATCCGCGCAAGGGTCGACCGCAGATTCAGCAGTACAACCCGGCGATCTATCTACAGTCGCAACATCAGGCGCTTACGCTGACTTGTCAGGGAAGCCAATCAACGTATCAAGTTTCACAAATGACTCTGGATACGCCACGACCTCGTATGTAGACACTGCTGAGTCAGACGCTGTAGCAACGGCAAACGCTTATACCGATACGGAGATTTCCAACCTCGACGCGCTTCCTAGCCAATCCGGTAACGCGGGTAAATATCTTACAACAGACGGCACTAATGCCTCTTGGGGGGAACTTGACTTAACTACGTTCGACGCGCCAGTTCAACTCAAAAACTACACGACAGCGCAACGTGATTCGCTTACCGGGGTTTCAACTGGCGACATAATATTTAATAGTACGTCAGGGTCACTAGAGTTTTTCGATGGTGCGAATTGGGTATCCACGAATCTTGTTCCAACACTAACAAATATTACTGGAGATATAACAAAGGCGACCGCAGGAAATTTAACTCTTAGCGGGACTAACTTTGGGTACCCGAATGACGTAGTAGTTACATTTACAGTAAGCGGTACCGAATACACCGCAACTGCTACACCAACTGACGATAGCACTGTTTCTGTTGCCACCCCTACTAACGTATACAACTCCGCAGTGGGTACTACTGTTGCTATAAAACTTGAAAATTTATTTGGCAACTCTTCAGGAACAATCAATAAAACAGTGTTAGCACGCCCAGTCACTCTCTCTAGTATCACTGGTGATGTAACAAAAGCAACTGCCTCTAATCTAACTCTTAGCGGCAGCGGGTTTGCTGATACTAACCTAACGGTTAACTTTACTGTAAACGCAGTTGACACTGATGTTGTAGTTACACCTTCATCTGATACTTCTGCGACAGTTGCGGTCCCTGCGGCAGTTTATAACGAGGGTGTTGGCGACACTGCGTCAATTAAAGTTACTAATGCTGACGCATCAGAATCTGGAACGCTTACTAAAACTATCCAAGGCAGGGCGATTACTCTCTCTAGTGTTTCTGGGAATATCTACACTGGGCAGTCTGGAACACTGACGTTGTCAGGGTCCGGGTTTAATATCACACCTGTAACAGTGACATTTGATGGCGGTAATGGAACTGCTATGTCTGTGTCCAGCGATACTTTAGGTACGGTTAATATCCCGTCCGCCATATACAACCAATCCTCTGGCACCGTAATTACTATTGCCATAACTAATAATGATGGTGTAACAGCAGATAACACTGTCGACAAAACAATATCGGCGCTTCCATCAGGCGGATCTATAAGTTCTAGTGGTGGATATCGTTACCATACATTTACATCCTCTGGAACATTTACTAACACCATTAGCAGTTTAAGCGTTCAGTATGTTGTTGCTGCTGGAGGCGGCGGCGGCGGTTCCAACATTGGTGGCGGTGGAGGTGCTGGAGGATACAGAACCAATAGTGCTGATCTTAGTACAGGATCATACGGTGTTACTGTTGGCGGTGGCGGGTCTGGAGGAACAAGTGGTAATGCTGGAAGTAATGGAGCCAATTCATCATTTGATGGGCATACCTCCATCGGAGGCGGTGCTGGGTCACAGTTAAATAACACAGGCTATAACGGTGGTTCAGGCGGTGGGTCTGGTAATAACAATACGTCTCGATCTTCTGGTACTAGCGGGCAAGGTAATGGAGGCGGCTACAATAAAGGCGGTGGCGGTGGAGCTGCTTCAAGCGGTGTAGATGGTATTGGATCAAACGGCGGTAACGGGGGTAACGGCGGTTCGGCTAGCACTTGGTTAAACGGTACAGCTTACTCAGGCGGCGGCGGTGGCGCAGGTTATCGTAATACTGGTGGTACTGCTGGCGCGGGTGGCGGTAACGGTTCCACTAATGCTGGCGAACAGGTTGTGCCAGGGGATAGCGCTTCGCCCAACCGCGCGGGCGGCGGCGGCGGCGGCGGTATTAACACTGCTGCGGGCGGTAACGGCGGGTCAGGCGTAGTAATTATTCGGTATGCAGTCTAAGGAGATAACCAATGGCATCTAAAGCAAAAGCACTCGCGAATCTCCTTGCAGACGGCAAGGTCGGAACAGCTGAATTAGCAGACGGTTCGATCTCAGCTGTCAAAATATTGGATGGAACTATAAGCACCGCTGATATGGCGGATGATGCCATTACGAACCCTAAGATCGCCGACGGGGCAGTCCACACTGCGAATATTGCGGATGGCGCAGTCCACACTGCGAAGTTAGCTGATACAGCGGTCCACACGTCAAAGCTCGCTGATGGAGTTGTGACGACTGACAAGATAGCTGCAGCTGCAGTGACCGCCGATAAGATTGCGGCGGGTGCCGCAGTCCCTGACCAAACGGGGCATGCAGGTCAGTTCTTAACGACCGATGGTACTGACGCTGATTGGGCGACAGTTGATACTACGTTCGCCGGTATCTCTAGCAAACCGACGGTTACCACAACGTTGAGCGGCGATGTGTCAGGTTCAGCAAGCGCGACTGTCGGCAGCAACGTATCGATCACCACAACTGTCGCCAACGACAGCCATACCCACGATACCCGGTACTACACAAAAACACAGGCCGATGGCCGGTATGAACCAATCGACTCAGCGTATACAAAAGCCGAAGCAGATAGCAGGTACTACACTCAGTCTCAAGTTGATTCGCAAATCGCTGGAGCGACTCCAACGCCTGCCGCGGTATCGAGCCAAGCAAATACTGCAACCGACTTCTTTGCACTCCCATCAGGCACAATAGCACAGCGTCCGGAAAGCCCGGCTGAAGGTTATACCCGCTACAACACAGAAACTGGATCGGTAGAGTTCTACGACGGTTCGACCTGGATTGCGACTAATTTGATCCCTACAATCAATTCTGTAACAGGTACGATCTACTCAGGTATTGCTTCTACTCTTACGTTAAACATTACTAACGCTACCGACGCAATAACCGTACGTTTCTCCGAAGGCGCAGCTACTGTTGCGGACGTTGATAATGTAACAGTTACCTCTGGATCGGCTTCTGTAACAGTACCAGCTGCGGTGTACGGACAGACTGCCGGAGATACGATTTCTGTATCTATCCTGAACCAAGACGGTACGCCTTCTTCTAACTCAATTAACAAAATTATTAGCTTAAGCCCAACAGGCGGAACAATAACATTATCAAACGATTATGTAATTCACACATTTACATCGTCATCATCATTTGTTGTACCGAGCGGTATCACTTTATCTGACGTTGAATATGTCGTAGTAGCCGGAGGCGGCGGCGGAGGCGGTGGATATGATGGGGAAAATGGCCATCCAAACACCGGAGGAGGTGGTGGTGCAGGCGGCGGGCATGGTCCCGGAGGCGGAGGCGGGGGTGCTGGTGCAGGTGGTTACCGATCATCTGTACAAGGCGAAAACTCCGGCAGAAACAGTTCTGCTGAATCAAGAAAAACATTAACTGCTGGAAGCTATACCGTAACTGTTGGCTCTGGTGGTAGCGGTGGAGATCAAGCTGGCGGTAGTAACGGCGGTAACTCAGTATTCGACAATATTACCTCTCTAGGAGGCGGGGGCGGTGGCTCATATACCGCTGGAGTAGCAAGCTCTGGTGGCTGCGGCGGGGGTGGTGATTCAGCTCCATCTAACGCTAGAGACGGGAAGTCTGGTACTTCAGGCCAAGGATTTGATGGCGGATCAGGTTGGAGTGGGTATAGCTCCCCTTATGCTGGTGGATCGGGCGGCGGTGCTGGCGAGAATGGCGTAACGGCGGGCTCAAGCAGTGCACAAACCAAAGGCGGTGATGGCATCCAGACTTCAATTACTGGCACACCAACATACTTTGCTGGCGGTGGCGGTGGCGGTAGAACAGGAATTGTAGGTGGAAATGGCGGCCAAGGTGGAGGCGGCCAAGGCGGTGACAACTCACCGAATCAAGGTAACTCCAACGGTGGCTCAGGAATAGTAATTATTAGGTATCAGTTATAAGGAGAGCTTATGTGGAGTGCAATCATTTCGGGAGTGACCTCACTCGCCTCGGATTATATTGCCACCAAGAAAACCAAGGTCGAATCGGAAGCACGGATAGACGAAGCTCGGACGGAAGCCCGTATCCAGCAGATCGCACGGGCAGCGGAGGGGGAGATCAACTACGATCTGGAAGCTCTACGTCAGACACAGCACAGCTGGAAGGACGAATTTGCCCTGTGTATCGTCGTGTTCCCGTTCATTGGGGCCTTTCTTCCTTGGACACAACCGTATGTGGAACAAGGGTGGATATTCTTGTCTGAGAAAACTCCGCAAGAATATTGGTTCATTTTTTCGGGTGCCATTGCTGCGAGCATGGGTATCAGATGGGCGGTGTCAGGTCGCAAAAAGTAAGGTAAAATATAAGCGTGGCTAATTAAGGGACCCATCATGGCCGACGATCCAAGATTGCAAAGAATCGAAGACCGCCTGGATAAGATCGGCGATGCGATAGAACGCATCGCGCGGACGGAAGAGCGTGTGCTGTCGATCATGAACTTCGTTAACCGCCTCGATTCCCGCCTTGAGAATGTCGAACAAGACATGAAAGAGATCAAAACTCTAGCCATCCAAAACGAGCGCGCTCACAAATCAAACGATTGGTTTTTTAAGACCCTATTCACGGCGGTTGTGTCCGCGATGTGCGCGGCTGCCGCAATGAGGTACTTCACTTGAGCTGGAAATATTTTACCGAAGAAGAAATGGCGTGCAGTCACTGCGGCGAATGCATGATGGACGAGGACTTCATGGGTATGCTCGATCAGCTCCGTGAGATCTACGGCAAGCCGTTACTTGTGACCTCTGGTTTCAGGTGCCCCGACCACAATATTGAGCGCGTAAAGAAAAAATTGGGAGCGCACACAACGGGAAACGCCGCTGACTTGGGCGTTCACGGCGAAGCAGCATACGAAGTCGTTAAGCTGGCGCAACAGATCGGTTTCACAGGGATTGGCGTTGCACAGAAGGGCAACATCGCCACTCGCTTTATCCACCTAGATAACTTAACAGCAGAAGACGAATTCCCGCGCCCTTGGGTCTGGAGCTACTAAATGGCCGCCATCAGGATTGACGGGTTCAAAGGACTTGCGCCCGCAGTATCTCCGATCAAGCTCGCGGACGGTGCGGCACAAACAAGCGTGAATGCACGCGTTGAAGCAACGTCTCTTGTACCAGAGAAGCAAACTTCGGCGATCGAGGCTCTGCCATCAGGGACACAAAGCTTCTACAAGTGGCTGGATCAGTACTGGGTGACCTCTGCCGACAAGGAGTGGATCGTTGAATCGCCTGTTGTTAACGACGTACATAAACGAATCTATCTGGCTGGCGGTGCTTACCCCCGTTATTCAGCTTTCGATGTGGCTTTAACTGGGCATAACGCAGATAACCCGTTAGCCACAGAACCACGTATCCCTACAACAACCTACCGCCTTGGCGTTCCTGCTCCAGATGGCGCACCCACAGTGGCTGTGTCAGGAACAGGCAACGAAGGCGCTATTGATATCACGACTGCTTATGTCTATACATTTGTTACTGAGTTTGGTGAAGAAGGCCCGCCATCGCCCCCATCAGAATTCGTCGAATTCGAAGAAGGGCAAACACGGACAGTTACCTTACCGAGTCTGCCGACGGGGAACTACGCGTTCGGATCAGGTTCACTAGTCCGCGTCTATCGGACGGCGACAGGTAACACAGGGTCTGAGTATTTGTTCGTTGGCGAAGTGGCTGGCGGCGTTACCACATTAGTCGATTCAGACTTAGACGCTGATCTTGGCGAAGTCATGCCGTCAACGAACTGGTTCCGGCCACTGGACGATGACACATCTTACGCGCCAGATGGTCCGCTGAAGAAGATCGTGATGATGCCGGAAGGATTCCTCGCTGGTTTTGCGGGGCGGGTTGTCGCTTTTAGTGAGCAGTATTTGCCACACGCTTGGGATCCAAATTACTCGCTAGTCACAGAGTCAGAGATCGTCACGATCCAAGACTCAGTGTTTGGACTCGTCGTACTGACGCAGACACGGCCTTACGTTGCAGTAGGCAGCGTGCCTGAAGCAATGGCACTGACAAAGCTCGACGTCGATCAGTCCTGCTCATCCGCAGATTCGGTGGCTGATCTTGGTGGGCAGGTGATCTACGCATCACCAGATGGGTTGGTCGCGATTTCAGGGAATCAGGCGCAGTTAATTACAGACGGCGTCATTACCCGTGCTCAATGGCAGGCGTACGATCCATCTTCTATCCGCGGTGCTGCGTTCGAAAACCGCTACTATGCGTTCTACGACGACGGCTCAACACAAGGGTGCATTGTCTATGACCCTGCGAACGCAGACGCACCGTTCATGACTATTAACTTCCACGCTCAAGGACACCATACGTCGGCCAAGGATGACCTACTGTATCTCGATATTAACGACACCCTGCATTCGTTCGGTACGGGCGCAAACCGTACGATGAACTGGAAAAGCAAAAAGTATTACATGCCAGTCGATATCACTTTCGCTTGGGGCCGCGTTGTCGCGGACGGCAGCGTACGCATCAAAATGTACGTGGATAGCGTAGAGATCATGGACACAACTGTAACGACAACGGAGCCATTCAGACTTCCTGCTGAAACCCGCGGCCGTATCATTGAAGTGGAGATTGTAGAAGCCGCAGACCGAGTTGACTCGATCGTGCTGGCATCTGAGCGGAGCGAAATCTAATGGCGATTAAGTTCTTTAACGCTGTGCTTCCATCAGTACCACGTACCGAAGATCGTCAGCAGCTGCAGTTCTTGTCGGCGATCAAACAAGCACTGGACGAACTCAAGAACAACTTCGTGATCAGTGATCAAGGTATCGTCGCCAAGAAAGGTTCGGATGCAGCAAGCGATGACCTTCTTGCTGGAACAGAAACTGACCTCACAGCGTTCTCAACTCCTTCGGCTCCAACCGGCGTAGAAGCTACAGGTGCTATAGAGAACATCGTTTTAGAGTGGAGTTACTCAGGCGCACCGATCGGTAAGTTCGAAATCTGGCGGTCACTAACAGATGACTTTGGCCAAGCAGAACTGCGCGGTGTCACTGAGGCATTGGTATTCCTTGACGGCGTCGGGCCAGGAGCTACGTTCTACTATTGGGTACGTGGCGTATCGACAGGTGGAGTCGAAGGCCCGTTCCAAAGCGTCAATGGTGTGGAAGGCTCGACCACCGAAGATCCACTATCTGAGATTATCAACGCGAGTGCTGGGCTACCTCTAGCAGAAGTGCAAGCCACGCTCGGCACGCAAGGGTTTGGGATGATCGACACGGCGCAGGGCGACAAAGCGTTCGCCGTACTCGCCGATCGGTTTTCAGTATTCGATGGGACAGACGATTCGGTTACACCGTTTCAAGTGGTCAACGGTGAAGTGTTCATTAACTCAGCGGTAATAGCAGATGCCTCGATCACGTCAGCACAGATTGCGTCGCTTGCAGCGGATAAGATCACAGCGGCGAATCTCTCGGCTATATCAGCCAACCTCGGTTCGATCACAGCAGGAAGCCTCGCTGGACCCAACGACAGATTTAAAATCGACCTCGCAAACAACCGACTCGAAGTCTTCGACGAGTCAGGGACATTGAGGGTCCGTATCGGAGATATCTGATGAGCTTTGGATTTCAGATATTTGATGCAGGCGGTGTCCTGCGGTTTGACTCAACGGACGTCACTTGGAATCAGGTGACTTTTTATTCTGTGGCAGCAGACGGTTCGGATTCTAGAGACGTGCCGCAAATCGGCGGAAAGACTGTAGCCGTTGGCCAAATCATGATCGACCCACCACTTGAAACCCGTAAAGCGCTTGCACATACTATCAATATAAGCGGCACTAATATTACCGTTAGCGGCGGCTCAGAGGATGTGTACATTATCGTACTTGTGAAAGGATCATAGGATGGCATTCGGCCTTACAGCTCGTAATGACGCTAATGAGGTAATCATTAGCTCGGAACTTAAAAATCTTCATTTCATTCAGAAACTGACATCGCCTTCTAGTTCAGCGTCGCAGACTTCTAGTTTCGGCGGTCGGTGGATTCATACTTACACGGTGACTGGCTGCCCTACGATTCCTGTCCCATTTTTTCATATGGCGGCGAACAAAGAAGTAGGCATTACATCAGTTAAAGACCAAGGTAATAACACTTGGGATATCGAAGTATTAACAGACAACAACACCCCTACGTTATACGTCTTCGCGGATGCCACTGCAGTCCAGAGTGATGGAGGGCAGGGGATGATCGTGTATAACGCTGATGGGTCTGCGGCTTTTGATTCGCGGGCGCGTCCTTTGGCGATCAATAATACCGTTACTACGTCTGCGCCATCGTCGCCGATCAGCTCTTTTAGCCCCGGCGGGCTTGATGCGAAGTACTGCAACAGCAACGGGAATAGTAGCCATAGTTCTGGATTCACGCCAAATACCAATAACAATTACGGCGTCACGTTGCCAAGCAAACCGATGTTCTTCTACTTCAGTCTGGCTCAGTGCGAAAGAGAAGCGACCTTCACGGCCTCAGAGGAAGAGTGCGATGGCTTTAACGATGGTTACGGTAACTGCGTAGGGGCGAAGCGTAATTATTTTTGGAGCTCAACCTACTGGGCTTTCTACCGCGCTACGTTGTCGTACCCAAACACATCAAACGTACGTGTGCAGTACACGACCTACGATTTTGATTGCCATTGGTACCAACAAACAGATGGCTCATTCGTTGGTATCGGCACTGGCGGGTCTAGCAGTTCAGCAGGGGCGTGGCCGTATTCAAACGAGACGCTGAATGTGGCCAGTAACGTGGTGATTATTGGAGACGCTGCTAGATATGATTAAGCCATTTAAGATCTTGCGGGAATCCATCGAACCGGATGGGCAAATTGGAATTCAGTTTGAAACGAAAAGAACTGAGTCCACCGGGGAAGCCACCAGCAGAACAGAAATATTCAACTCGTTTTTAATTGTGCCGCAAGGGGCTGATATAGACACAGCCGTATACGAGCACCTCGTTGACATAGGGTGGATCAATGAGTGAGCACGCAGAAGTTTGCTACTCAGGTAGCAACACGAAAACTACGTTTGCAAATGAGCATCAACCAGACTCTTTATACGAACAGCTTATAAATGTCTTCCCGTGGGTAAGGCGCGAAGAGTATTTTTCTATATCAGAGCCGACGCATCACGAAATCATTGATGAGCCAGTTATAACGTGCTGCATGCCGCTGCCTCAAGCAGAAGCGCTGTTCGGCGAACAGACTGTATTAGGGGCCAGAAAGTTCTGCATGGAGTCGGGAACGTCGTTTGTCAGATCGTACGAAGTTTTTTCGGATGAGAAACCTGAATGGATGCCTGAATCAGCTCAAATGCTATTTATCGGGCGTAACTTCGAAGAGTTCAGGCGACCGTTCCCAGAAATCACAAGCCGGTTTGTCGACCTGTATTTCTCCGGGGACCCTGACGACGTGGAGCAGACCTTTGCCCTAAGCCATTTGCGCGGAGAGTTCTCTACTTATTACGGTGCGACTGTGTTGGACGGGGTTGTATCTAGAGTCAAGCAATATTGCTATGACAAAAATGGCACAGCCGCGGATTGGCAGCGAGTGTATGACTGGCGCACTGGACGCATCAGTGGCTAAGTATTCAGACGAAGAAGAGTGGTTCATCAACCACTGGAACGACATCCTCACATACCCGACGATCGGCGATCTATGTGAGGCGTTAAGCGAACCCCCAGACGTCTTAACGGCGAAGTATCGAAACCTACGCCGCCGTTGCGCACTTCTTGATCGCTCCGATCGCACACCGAAAACACACAACACCGATAATCTAGAGAACGAAGTATGGACCAGCGTGCTTGGCTGGGACGGGCACTATGCGGTGTCTGACTTAGGGCGCGTAAAAAGCCTTGATCGCGAAGTCATCGGGCGTAAGTACAAGGGTCGGATTCTAAAGCAGAACTCAAATTCGTACGGGTATCTCTGTGTGAACCTGTCGTCTAACGGCGTGGTCAGATCCACTGCGGTACATCGTGTTGTACTGGAGGGGTTCACCGGATACCGAGACGGGTTGGTTGTGCGGCACAAAGACAATAACAAGCAGAACAATCGGCTCGATAATCTGATGTGGGGCACGCACGCGGATAACATGATGGACTGGACTGAGGATTTCGACGGGGACGCTCTCACAATACTCGACCACTGCGAAGATTCCTGAGATAATAAGCCCTGCTAATAGGAGTATCTATGGCAACTACAGACTTCTCAAAAACCCTGACGGAGAAAAAGACCGTGTACGGAAAAAGCAATTCATCATTCAAGCCATGTGGCGGATGCCCAAGCCCATCAAAGTGCCGCGCTGCAAAGAAGTGCATGGGTAAAACTGCAAGTCGTTCTGACCGCCGGAAGAACCGCGGCTCTCGCACAATGTAATGGCGAATTCCAAACCCGCTAAGGGTAAGAAGTACGTCAAGAAGACTGCTTCTGGGAAAAAGGTTTCATACGGTGCGAAGGGATACACAATCGCACCTGGAACCAAAAAAGGGGACTCTTACTGCGCTCGATCAGCAGGCCAGATGAAGAAGCACCCCAAAGCTGCCAAAGACCCGAACTCGCCATTGCGGTTATCCCGCGCAAAGTGGAAGTGTTCAGGCACTAAGTCCCGGAGAAAGTAATGGCTGCAAAGAAAAAAGCCAACGACGCCTGTGCGAAGAAGGTTAAGTCTCGCTACAAGGTGTGGCCGTCAGCGTATGCTTCAGGGGCTGTAGCGAAATGCCGCAAAGTAGGCGCAAAAAACTGGGGAAACTCCACAAAGAAGGCGCAGAAAAGTGGCCGTAAGAAAAACTGAGAAGGGCGCCAAGCTCAAGAAGTGGTTCAAGGAGGACTGGCGCGATCTCAAAACAGGGAAGCCCTGCGGTCGCGGCTCCAGCAAGGATGATAAGAAACGCCCTTACCCATCATGCCGCCCCAAAGCCGTCGCAAACAAAATGACCAAGGCCGAGAAGGCGTCGAGCACTCGACGTAAAACTGGGCCTGCCAAAATCAAACACAAAGTTACAGCCTCCGGCCGTCGGAGAAAGTAATGCTCGCAGAGCTCGCAGCGTTCAATCTCGCTGTCGCCACAGTCAAAGAGGCGGCACAACACTCAGGTGACATCGTCCAGATCTTCAAGGGTATGGGTGAGATGATGACTGCGAAGAATAAAGTGCAAGCTGTCGTCAGAGAGAAAGGCCAGTCAGATCTCGAAGCCTACGCTGCGCACGCTAAGATGAGAGAGGAGCTCGACCGGATCAACGAAATGCTCAAGTGGACTGGGCATTGGGAGCCATATTTAGATTTCTGTCGGCAAAGACGGGCTCAAGAAAAAGAAGCGGCAATTCAAGCAGCTAGAGAAAAACGTGCACGAAAACAGAAAATCAAAGAAATTTTTATTGTGATCGGGGTCGTGATCGGGGTACTTTGTGCCGTGGGAATATTAGTAGGGCTTATATGGCTCGCTAAGACAAAAGGCAGGGGACTATGACAGTAGACGTGTTTATTGGCGTGTTCGCAGCACTTGGGTGTTACATGTGCTTGAAGGTCGTCGCTACATACGCGTCTTATCAACTGCTCGGGTTCGACGTCTTTGATGACACCCCGGAGATCAACGTTTATATCAACGCAGATCTCCAAACAAAAGATGCATCGGAGGATGCAGAGGAAGAATAAGCACACAGGAGGAACCGGCGTGCTCGTAACTTTAGACTTTGAGACGTATTACGATCAGGAATACAGTCTCAGGAAAATGACGACCGCGGAATATGTTAACGATCCGCGGTTTTTTATACACATGGTCGGCATTAAGTTAAATGACGGACCAACTGAATGCTACACAGACGAAGCAGAAATAGCCGAAGCACTGTACGCAATCGATTGGGACGAGGCCATACTCAACTGTCAGAACACACATTTCGATGGGTTCATTCTGGCGTCTCACTTCTCTCTTTACCCCCGCGAGTATTCCGATACTCGGTCAATGTCACAGGCGTTGTACGTGGGGAATCAGTCTCACAGCTTATCGGCGATCGCCAATCGTTTATTCGATGGTTGGAAGAAAGGCGATGAGCTAGCTGACTCAAAGGGTGTAGAACGGCTGACTGGCGATCTGCTCCTCAAGATTCGTGAGTACTGTATCAACGACGTCGAGCTGACGTACGCCGCGTACAACAAAATGATCGACCGGATGCCAGATCGGGAGATGCTGTTGATCGACCTAACCGCACGGATGTTCTGTCAGCCAAGACTAATGCTAGACATCGAGCGGGCTGCCTCTTCACTTTGTGATATTCAGGACTCCAAGTCCAGAATTATCAAAGCGTGTGGGCTACCGAAGACCAAGCTGTCATCTAACCTGCAGTTCGCAACGTGGATTCGTGAGCAAGGGATGGAGCCGCCGAAAAAAGTATCGGCGACCACTGGCAAGGAAACTTGGGCCCTCGGTAAGAATGACATCGAGTTCCAACAGTTGATCGCCGATCATCCCGAACATCAAAAGGTTTGGGAGGCTAGGCTTGAAGCTAAGTCGACGATCGCCGAAAAACGTACGGAGCGTTTCATCCGCCATGCAGAAGTGAACGCAGGCTTTATGCCTGTACCACTTAACTATTACGGTGCGCACACTGGCCGGTTCTCTGGCCGGGACAAGATGAACTTCCAGAATTTACAGCGTGGCTCTGAACTCCGTAAGTGTTTGATCGCCCCAGAGGGCTATCAGGTTCTGGTGGTGGATTCGTCAAACATCGAGGCTCGGATGCTGGCGTGGTTAGCAGGGCAGGAAGATGTACTGGATGTGTTCCGGTCCGGTGGCGATGTCTACGCTGATATGGCGTCGAAGATTTATGGGTTCTCGGTCAATAAAAAAGATCACCCCACTGAGCGGTTTGTTGGTAAGACGGCGGTGCTCGGTCTGGGCTATGGGATGAGTGCAAACAAGTTCAGGATGACTCTGGCAACCGGCGCCATGGGCCCGCGGATTGATATTTCAGAGGAAGAAGCGGAGAAAATTGTACGGACGTACCGCAAGTCCAACAAATTCGTGACATCTCTATGGAAGACTTTTCAGAAGGCAATAGAGTACATGGTAGACCCAGGAGGTCCATGGAAGGTTAAAGACCTGCTGCCCCTGGGGTATCAGACCATCGAACTACCAAGTGGTTTGTTCCTGCGCTACCCAAACCTACGCTATAATATAAGCAGAGCTAATAACGAGTACGGGTTCCACGGAGAAATTGACTACGTCTACGGAGACAACACTCGGATTTACGGAGGGAAACTGACAGAGAACGTGATCCAAGCGTTGGCCAGAATTGTCGTATGTGAACAGATGCTCGATATCGACGAGGTCCTCCAAGAGGTTGGGGGATCAGTTGTCTTAACGGTACACGATGAAGTCGTTGCCGTTGTTCCAGATGAACACGCTGAAGCGATGTATGCAATGGCCATTGATGTAATGCGAACTGCACCACAATGGGCAGAAGGGCTTCCACTCGACGCTGAAGGCGGCGTGGCAAAGGAGTATTCAAAGTAATGCGCAAGCACAACCTAATTTTGAATAGGAAAGAAGGGGAGTCCGTCGTCGTGCAATGCGGCGAGGAGTCACTATCGGTACAGGTGTTGGAACTGGACCCGAAAGAAGTACGGCTTCTATTCAGGGCCCCACCGTCGGTCAGCATTGATCGGTTAGAACGGTACAAGGCTAAACACCCAACGGAAGAGGTGGATATCTGATGGCTGATGAAGCAGATAAAGCACAGGAATTACAGGAGCAGGCGCTGCAGATTGCGCTAGGAAAACAGAAAAGCAAACCCAAACTGAACGCCACCGGGCGATGTTTGTGGTGCTCAGAGCCAACAGGCGAAAGAGGCTTATTTTGTGATTCTGACTGTCGGGACGATTACGAGAAAAGTAAAAAGTTCCGCGGCATTCGCTAGGAGAGAGTAATGCGGTTGACATTTATTGAAGCGGCGTCAGGCACTCCGCTTGTTAAAAAGTTCACACAAGAAAAAGTAATCCCATATCCAAACGTGGCGGCGGTGAATTCGTACGAATATCAGGTCACCCCAGATGATAAAGGGCTAAAGGATTTTTATGAGTTATTGCAGAAAAGTGCGCCAAAGGGATGGGCGATGCTTAGAGGTCCGTTACTTAAAGAGCTCAGCAACGAAAGCAGGAAAGGGCAACATGACAAATCAGCACTCACACAAAGACTCACACTCGACTTCGACGGGATCGACACAGACGTCGTCAAGTTCATTCAGCACGATGAAGCAGGCGTACGGACAGTGGCTGAACATCTGCTTGCAGAACTACCAGAAGAATTTTCCGATGTTAGCTACATTGCATCAGCGAGCAGCTCTTTCGGCACTCGCGCTGGCTCAGTCAGCATGCATATCGAGTTGTTCCTTGATGCAGAAGTTGCGCCAGTCGAAGTCAAAAGATACCTCCAACAGCTAAACTTTGATTGTCCGTTCCTTCGCGAGCGGATGTCTCTGTCGAGTAATGCACTTGCATTGCGTTGGCCGTTAGATGTGTCAGTTGCTGATAATAGTAAGATCATTTTCATCGGCACCCCAGTCTTCGAAAACATACAAAATCCCTTCAAAAACGACGAAAACCGCATAGTTTTTGTACAAAAAGAGCGCTCCTGCTTAAATTCTGCAGCGATTCGGGCAGTGAATGCCGCAGAACTGCGCGTAGCACAGAACGATTTGATCAAAGAATTGCGCCGTGGACTGGGAATGCGGGCGAAGACCCCTCGTCTGAAGCAGGTCGCTATGGGTGGCGAACCGATCGAGGTAATCACCAACCCAGAAGAAGTCGAAATAAAAATCGACAGCGATGACGGCGACTACATTCGCGCAAACGTTAATGGTGGTGACTCAGGCGCATACTGGTGGCCAAAGGCTAACCCAGAGTATGTGTTCAACTTCAAAGGTGAGCCTGCCTTCAAGATGAAGGACGCGGCCGCAGCGTTTTACCATCAATACAAAGACACTTATCGTGATTTCATACTACAAGCCGCTGGGCTAGACGCCGGGGACATACCTGTTGTGTTCCGCGAGCCGGTCGAAGACGTGTACTACTCGATGATTTACAACGAGTCAGAGGACATGATTAAGCACTTCGCTCCGATTGGTCTGGCTAGCGTCGATAACTTCATGCGCAGTTGGGGCCAAGACAAGCCAGAGGTCTTGCCTGAATATACGCTGGAGTTTGATCCGACAACGAACACTCAGTTCGATGCATCGAGGCGTTGGGTCAACAAGTTCAGACCAACGAAGTATATGTTGGCGACTGATCTACCTGACGAGATGGATGGGCCAAGCGAGTACGGCACGTTATCGCCATGGGTTGAGAAGTTAGCCCCAGCGTTCTTCTACCACACTAAGCACGTGCTTGGTAACGCAGACTCAGAGGTCGAGCATTTCTTAAACTGGCTGGCTCATATTGTTCAGACACGTGAGAAGACAGGCACGGCTTGGATTTTCCTCGGCCGCACGGGCACAGGTAAAGGCCTGATGTTTGATATGTTCTTCCGCAAAGTGTTTGGCGAGTACGCGAAGACAGCGAAGACAGACACGATCGATGACGACAAGAACGGCTTCCTTGAAGACGCGCTCCTGTTATTCATCGACGAGTTCAAAGAGCATGATGGCCGGTCCAGCTCTCGTCTGCATAACGTGATTAAGAACATGGTCACTGAAAAGAGTATGACAATTCGTCATATGCGACAGACTGCGAAGACCGTTCGTAACTTCACGAACTTTATATTCACAACAAACGAGCTGGACATCATGACAATCACCGACGACGATCGGCGATTCAATATCGGCAGCCGTCAGGATCGATCGATCACCGATGTCTACCCCCAGTTGCCTAAAGAGTTGGACGACGACAAACAGTTATTGCGTTTATGTCAGGTGCTGAACAACCACCAAGTTGACGCAGACCAAGTGCAGATACTGATCGAGAACGCATGGCGTGCATCTGTACAGATATCGTCAATGTCAGGGATTAATCAATTTTTCTACGCGCTGCAGAAGGGCGACGCTGATTTCTTTGTGGAAGAAGTGTTGCATGAAGGGGCAATGGAAGACTGGGACCCGGTCAAATACTCAAGCATGCGGGACATGGTGATCAGGTATATTGATAACGCAAAGACAGAAGAGCCGATGTGGGTTGGCATGACTGAGCTACGGGCGATTTACAATTGCGTGGCAAACCGTCAACTGACTTCTGCTCAGTTCAAAGCGGCTGTGATGCGTAAAGGATTCAATATTGAGCGGCCTAGAGTTGGCGAAAGAAGAATCCGTGCGATTGAAATTAACTGGTCTATGCACATATACAAGCCAGAAGAGATTTTGTCGGAAGCAGGATCGTCAGCCAAGAACGTAGCGAGCCTGGAAGACAAACGGGCGGCTCGAAGAGAGGCGCACAAGCAGGGAGCCAAGACCAAAATATAAGCACGGGTTTTGGGAATAAACTGTAGTTGCCACATGTTAAAGCATTGATTTAATTGTGTATAAGTGTGGCTTATAAATTTGCGCCCCAGTAGGCTAATCTCCATAAAAAACAAGGGGTTAGCCTATTTACTGACCAATTATGGCATTGTAGAGGTCGGCGGTTCGATCCCGCCTAGCTCCACCATTTCAGGAAATTTGGGAATATTTTGGGAATATTTTGGGAATATTTTCAGGGTTATAAGCTCACGTCGTCAGTGACTGAGAGCTGATCGAAGGGGATATCGAGGGGAGTAGCACCGAGATATTTGATGCCTTGGTGATCGGATAGATAGTGCTGGGTCATCTTCGCGTCTTTGTGCGCCATGAGACGTTGGACTTCTTGCTCAGAGACTCCATGTACCAAGTTGACAATGCTAGCCAAAGCGCGGACCTCGTGTGTCGTGGGAGGCGCTGAACCAGCGGAAATAAGGCCATCAACGCCACTGGCCTTAACCACTCGGGCAAACGTCTTAGTGTACACTTCGCCTGTTCGAGCAAATATGCTGCCTTTTCCTTTGCGCTTGCTGATGATTCGCTTAACTTCGTTCGGCAGCGTGACAGCAACGTGCGAATGTGGATGCTGTCGTGTTTTCTTTCGTGTGTAGTACCAGATTCCATCTCTGATTTGATCCTCATGCATAGACATCAGCGTGCTTCTGTCTACTGCTGTGTATAGTTGTACGACTAGCGCATCAGCAAACCAGTCCCATTTCGGGTCTGACCTTGCCGTATCTAATATCTTCAAGAACCATTCCCAACGTAGGCGTGACCGCTTCTTGCGTGTGTCACCACCACGTTGTTTGTACGTTAGTATTTTCTCAGCTGGATTTTGGTCGGTGTAACCCAGACCAATGGCATAGCTGTACATACGGGTCCAGAATGAACGCATGCGTTCGTATCGACTCATCGACGAATCTGCTAACAAATTTGTTAAGTCAGAAGTGTACACTTCATGTATGCAACGATCGCCGATCGCCGATCGTGTGAAAGCAAATGCAGGGGCATCATGCGTCTTGAAGGTAGACTCAGCGATTTCTCCACGGGCGAGTTTAGGTTGGTAATATTGATCGTGCCATTCCGTCAGTAGATCGCCGATCGTTTTATCGACACGTTTAACGCGGCGCGTTAGATCTTCGACGTCAATAGCGTCATGAACAGCGAACTCGTGGTTAAGGCGGTTCGCTGTGATAATTGCTTCTTTCTGTGAGATAGCACCGAGGCTTACTTTCTTCTTGGTGCCTGGGTGCCTGTACTGCCAGTACTTACCGTTACGATATAAGTTTGGTACGAGCTTTTTCGTATCCGCTGACTGGCGAGTTTTTCCCATCGCTGACCTCGACGAACCATTTGTTGCCGATCTTGCGCGCTGGTATCTCACCTTTGACTACCCATTTGTGCAGCGTGTTAACGTGAGGGCGCGAATCGGGGGTGAACATCCTATCAGCCCACTCAGTCAGTTTCATTAGTTTCATCATTTGGATAGCTCCACCCAATCCAAAGACCAGTCTCCGTCGCCACACGCGACAAAAGCGTCCCCATCAATATTCTCTTTGACCCACATGTATTGGTCAGCTTCGGGAATGTCGTCAGGGACTTCTCCGATCCACTCTAAATCGATGTACATAGTGGCAGTCGCTTTAACTTTAGCCATGCGTGACAACCTCCGACGTGGTTTCGATCCACACCTTGGCCCCACATGCGAGAGGTTTGTCTGGTGAATACACCAATTCGCAAGGGCCCTCGATTTGGACTCTGTTGCATTTGATGTTTTCTTTGTACGTTTTGACTGTCACAACAGGGAGGTCCGCGCCTTTTGCGTTCGCACGGATATTATGTTGGTTGATGTGAATACGCTTTTTCATGTACGTGCGTCCAGATCTTACGGTTAACAATCTTGCTAACGTTGGTTTTTGATATCTCGAACTTCTCAGCGATCACCCGTAACTTCATGCCTTCTTTATGCAATTCTCTTATCAGGATCACGTCTTCAGGGTCGAGCTTGCGTGTATTGTGGTTCTGCCAGTAGTTACTCATTAGCTGTGCTTATATTCTCAAGTCGTTCAATTTCTGCTTTCGCGTAAAACATAATCTTCTTTGCATCACGGAGCATCTCACTGTGCTGTACTTCGCCGTACCTGTAGCACGCTCTAAATATCTCACCGATTTGAGCATTCATATTTTTGTGAGAGATAAGATGCTGGAGCTCGGAAGCTCCAGCCGGCAGCTCGTAATACTTTGCAGTACTTCCGTCTGACTTTATCTTCATTTAGACATCCCGATCACCTTGTGGGCGAACTCGATCGCAGGGTCGTCGATCGAAGTGATGTCTTTACATCCAGCGCAGTTCATTTTTTTCAAACACACCAGATTGGTTTGAGTCACTCTAGTTATACAACTATTACCGTCTACTAGCTTGATGAACGCCTCATCGCCGACCTCTGGGGTCTGTGCTGCGATAATTAATTTCTCATCCTTGAAGTAACGAGGCTCATATACATCATCAGCTATCTTAACTGCGTATATGTCAATGTCATCGTTGAGATCGACGTGATAGTGGATTGCCTCACCGGTCACACTCTGCTCCTTATATTTGCGGGCCCCCACGAGGTGTCGAACTCGTACAACGCGGGGCGATACAATATGGTCAAAGAAAGGTTCGAAGAACTTCAGTCCTTTAACCATGCTCTTTGGTGCCACGCCTAACTCGCTACAGATCGTGATGATCATTGCGTTGCTGATTGGCGTTGTACCGGATAGAAACTGGTTCAGAGCAGGTTGGGATATACCCAACCTGGCAGCAAACTCTGTTTGAGTAGACTTCTCCCTATCCTTGAAAGCGAGCCACTCAGTCCGTATTCGCGTGGCAAGCTTCTCAACCTGTTTCTGCGGGTACGCTTTGTATTTCCAGTTTGTTTGCACTTCCTATTACTCCTAACAGCGTGCCGATCTCAGCAGCTGCTTCCTTTGGTTCTAATATTTCTGCTTCTTGCCGAGTAAGACCTTTGTCCCATTCGCAAGAGGTGCGGAATATTACAACACCATCCTCTGAGCCCAAAATAACTCGTGCCAATAAGCCTCGATATATTTTGTCGTTAAGCCATAAACTTTGCTGTGCGGACAAAGCCGGCTTAATTAATGTCGCCTCCCGTTTTGGGAGTGAACGAACATACTTATACTCGCAAAAACATGCAAGACCGTTCCGACCAAAGAGCATTGCATCAGGCACGCCACCTTGATACGGATCGTAGATCTTCCAGATCTTTATATCGTCGTGAAGCCGCTTGTGAAACGACTTCACGAAGGAATGTTCGTTCATTACTCAAGTATAAGTGAGACTTATAATCCAGCAAATACTTTATCAGCTTCTGCGTACAACTCGTCAGTCGCCCATCCGAAGAAGGAGACATCGTAGTTGTACCAGCTGTTATCGCCCCAAGTCTGAACTTTAGGGCCGACACGCCATACTGACGAATAACGATCGCCGCCCTGCGTTGCAATCATTGTGTTCCAGTTCTTGGAGATTGCGACTTTGGTTTTGATAAAATCCATGACGGCAGGGGTCTTCACTTTCCCTGACTCTGGGTCCAACACCAATACAAAGTGACGGTGTGACTCAAGTAGCGTGTAACCATCGCGTGGTGGCTGTTGCCCCGGCGTGGACACGATTTTGTCAGGGCCAATGCCCTCGAAGATCAGAGCTTGCTCTGCCTTCTCTTTGCTTGAGAACAGGCCGTCAGCGCCTTCTTCGTCGCCCATAGAGCGGAAGGGCATCTTAGTGTCTTCGTTGAAAGCCACGTAACCTGTTTTGAGTTTGATGTTGATAACGAACAATTCTTCGAACAGATCGTTCCCTGTTGAAAGCATCAGATGACCAGGCTCTGCCCCGTCGATGCGACGGTCTGATGACTTCTTCACTTCAGGTGACATGTCCTGAAGCAACTTGATACGTGGTAACACAAGCGTGCTTTGATCCACGTTCTCCATGCCCTTACCTGTCGCGTTGGCGAGGTGGGCTGGTAGTTTCTTAGCGTCTGCTGCGACGACTAAATTGTTCATATGCTCTCCTTAGTTTGCTCGCATATTGAGTTTTGGCTTCTCGAACGGCTCAACGCCCGGAATATCCTCTCCCATTTCTAACAATTCCTTCCAAGCTGATGCGGAGACGCGGCGTTGGAATAAATAGTACGCATCGTTTTCTGCAATGTACTTGGTCAGTACGTCCCAATCTTTCACCGTGGGCACGGTGTCCTTCGATACGAAAACAGTAGCCGAGTTAGACTTGGCTTGGTCGAGTCCTGCGTCTTCCATTTGTTGCATTAGCTCCCACTGCTTACGATCGAACTCTTCTTTGAGTTCTTTGATTGCTGCTTCGTCCACTCTGATCTGTTGACGCAAGTGGTGCAGCTCTTCGATCTTTTCACCAATCTTCATCTATAGCCTCGTCGACATCTGATTGATCATAACCATCAAGGATCTCAGGCCGGTATTTGGCCCGAGCCTGTTCCCACCAGTAGTCCTCGCACGCATCGCACACAAGGGGCAGTGACAGCGGAATACCTTGGCTGTCAGTTAAATGCCATGTGTATGTATTGGCGTGTCCGTGCTCGCACGGATTAGTCGACGACATACTTAGTACCCTTAAACAGTTCGTTGTACTTATCCTTACCCATCGCTGATGGCGTGATAGATGAGCTCAAACGCTTCTTCGTTGCGTCTGTGTTTGGAATCTTGAACTTGCTGATTGCATCAGTAATTGCCTCTGCTTTGGTGTAGCCGTTAATGCTTACCTGCCCAGCGACGTATCCCGCAATGCGGTCCAAAAGCGTCTGAGGCAACATAGGGTTCTTGCGCCCCCTAGATTTCTTTGATGTGCGCTCAACAGTCACACTAGGTGTTACAACGGTTTCGTGCGCACTGATCAACGTAGTCAATTTGTCTTTGTAAAAAGACAGCTGTGAAAGTTGTTCGTTTACGCGGTTAAGTTCCTGAGTTAGTACCTGCATTACGCAGCCTCCTTTGTTGATTGCTCAAAGAGCGTCAGTAGATCCTCCATGCGGCCGAGTTTCCCTTGCAGCTTGTCGTAAACGTCAAGCTCCGCAGTCAGCTGAGCTGCAATCAGAATGGTTTCAGTTTTCTCAGTTTGCCCAGCACGGTGGATGCGCCGGTTGAGTTGTTGGAAGTGCTCCGAGTTGTATGTCGGTGAGCACCAGATCGTTGTCTTGCCTGCTGTAAGCGTAAGGCCATGACCAGCCGCTTGTGGGTGGCAGGCGAGCATTTGTATTTGCCCAGCCTGGAATTGATCGACGATCGCCGATCGTTGTTTGGCTGGAACATCTCCATCAATGAAGGCGAACGATATGCCGCGCTTCTTGCATATTTCCTGGAGCTGGTTGCGTTCGTGCTTCCAGTTGTACGCTGCGATGCATGGGTGTGCTCGCTGTTCAACCAGATCTGCAACAAGATCATAGCGATCCGTGTGGGCCAATTTAGCTTCGCCGCTGTCGTCATAGACAGCGCCAGTGCAAAGTTGCAGAAGTTTTTTGACGCGGGAGCCCGCATGAACCGCATTAATCGTACCGGACTCAAGTTGAACGACAGACTCTCGTGCCAGCTGGACGTATTTGTTGTAGATTCCGCGCGGTAGTTGTACGTACATCGTGTGTACGCGGTTTTCGGGGAGATCAAGGCAATCCTCCGCTTTATATCGGATTGAAACATCACGGATCATATCCATGACCCAGTCGGTAGCACCGGGCTTGTCTTCCCAATTGGACACATTCGGCATACCGGGAACAGGTTTTGGTATGCACACTTGGCTGCGGAACTTCCAGAACGAAGTGCCTAGTCGCTCGCCGCCATCCACACATAGCATCTGATGCCAGACATCACAGACCGTATTCGGGACTGGTGTTCCGGTCATCAAGATACGCTTTCCATAAGCCTTGCTTATTTTCTTGAGTGCTTTAGAGCGCTTAGCTGTTGGGTTCTTGAACGCTGTCGACTCGTCGACGACAAGCCAGTCATCAAGCCCAAACGTAAAGTCGTTTTCTAAGTGCTTAACAGCCTCGTGGTTTGATATGTAGACATCAGCGTCTGATGCGAAAGCAGCAGCGCGGTTCTTAGCGTATGCGATACAGAACTGTAGCGATGGCGTGAACTTCTTGATGTCTCCAGCCCACGATGGTTCCAAGATGGACAACGGAGCGAGCACACATAGCTTAGAGTCAGGGAACTGCTCTTTGTGCTTTACGAACGCTTCGAGAACTGTGCGTGTTTTCCCGGTACCGGGGTCATTGAGAATGAACACCGACTCACGATCGAGGATGAAATCCACAGTGGTCTTCTGGTGTTCAAACAAGGGCAGTGCTTGTTTGATCATAGCTTTTAACTTTTAACTTTGAACATTGAACTTCGTAATTAATATGCGGCGGCGTATTCAACCCAAACTGGTTTACGCCCCTCGAATCTAAGCTTCTTGTAGCCTAGTCGCCGCTTCAGTACAGTTAGTATAAGCGATACTAATAATCCTGCAACCATTGCGACTACCATACCTGAGTATGTGCCTTGGAATAGTATGGCCAAACCGACGGTTGCAGCGATATCGAACAACGCGTCGTAGCCCAAGACTTTTTTGATATCCAGTTTGTATGCGAGCGCAGTGATACCGGCTGCGCTGCCGGCTGCTTCGAGTAACATTAGTAAGGTACTCCTTGATCGTCGTAGGTGATTTCATGTGCTGCATCGAACGTTGGGTCAGGCTCGACCTCTGATTCGTATGGGTGCAGCGGCGCGATTTTCTCCAGTGCTTGTGACATATGGTCTGCATATGCTTGAGCAAAAGACACGTCAATATGTGCATGAGGGAACGTCCTGCGAGCCATTGCGACTGACTCAAAAGTTGCAACAATACGAGAATAGGGCATGCCTTCGCGGTCAGTCCCTGGGCCGTACTCCCCATCCTCAACAACTTCTACAAGTCCTAACTTCTTCTCACGAATAACCGTGTTGTGTGGTTTATATAGAGCTTTCATAAGTTCTCCTTATATTCCTAGTGGCGTAAAAACACGATGCGCTTATCGCGCGCTTCCCAGCATAACGAACAGCTTGCACAGGAGCTTGTTTTGCCTAGTTGTTCAGGGCAGACAATCTCAGCGTCCGTCGGTTGGTAATCCCAGGAGTCTTCAACGCGGGTTGAGTTTTCTATTTTTGGGTCGTCCGAGAAGCGGACATTAACTCGTTCACAGTTGATGAGTTCATCAATAAGTAAGCCGAGCTCGCTAGTGCGGCGGTGGTGAGTAAAGCCCCAGCCATGAAGGGCAGTGCGATTCCGCACTTGCATGCCCCACCAACGCACGTACGATTCATCAAAAAAGTCACCGAGAATGTGCGGGCGAATGACATAGCCATACGGGTATGTGTAGTCGAACGAGTCAAGTTCATTCTCCATGATTTTATAAAACAGCGGATGCTTGTGATCAACGCGGTGCCCGAACGGCATGTTGTTACCGTAGCACTCATCCCATTGCTCACAATGAGGAGGGCAGGTACTACGTTCTTCAAGCGTTAGCGTAAAGACAGGGTAACCTCGCCAGTGTCCTTTAGTGACCACTGGTCCCCCGATCTTTTTATTATTTTGACCGGGCTTGAAACATCGCGTTGCGTCAGGTGCCTTAACGCTCTTAATGTATTTAGTACGGGTCTTACTTCCTCGATTGTGAACGTCGGTTGTCTCTTCCCGTACGCCTGTGAGCTTTTCTGCATTTGATCGAAGTGATCCCATAGTTGAGGGTCTCCATTAATAAGTTCTAAGCTGATTTCGGCTTCTTGAACATCAGTTCCCATAGCAAGGCACCTACTAAGACAAATAAACCAATGGTCGCTAGCAGGTCACTTGCTGCTGCTAGCATGCTGAATGCAAAAAACCCGGCCACACCGCCCACAGCGAACGTTAGGGGTGAGAGTGGGTCGATGCGGTCAGGCCGGAAATTGAACTTACTTTTCATGCGAGCGTAAGCAGCCCCAGCTCTGTAAGCTGTAGATTCTTCTGACATGATTTCTCCTAGATGTTAAGGATCAACGCCCCAGGCGCAGTCTCTTGATTTCCTGTAATGACACCAGCGGCAGTTCACCTTGCTCGGGTTCGGATTGAACTCAGAGCAGGTAGTCATGCGTAGTGCGCGTTCATGCCATGTAGGATGAAACTTCATGGCCATCTCTCTGGTGTATGACTTAGATGTTGTCTTACCTTCATCTAAGTACCAGAGCTCAGCGTTAACAAACTGACACTCAGGGAAACGTAGGAACGTTGCCACTGCGTACAGCATGAGTTGCTGGTTATGTTTCAGTTCGTTTCCGAACTTTTTACCTGTTTTGTAGTCAATGACTCGAATGCTCGTTTCGTCTTCGAACTCGACCGCGTCACATTTAACTCGTGCCCAAACGGATTCATCCGTCCAACCACAGGTTTGCCACTCGATGTCGAATCCCCAGTCTCCTTCGAGCTCAACTCGTCCGTCGTCATAGGCTTCTCTGAGTGCTTCGAAGCTAGCAGGTAGCTTCCCAAGTTCTTTTGGTAGTTCTTCACCAAGCTCTCCCATAACCCATCGTTCGGCCATATCATGGATCTTAGTGCCGCGCGCCGCTGCTTCATGCTGTGGCTCCTCTAGTTTCTGTACCCGTTTTAGGTACATCCTATGCGGGCACTGCTCGAACACTTGCAGAGCTGAAAAGGACCAAGTTGCTATTGGTCCTAGGTCACTGTTGTAGTGTTCTACTTTGTCTTTGTCAGGTCGTTCCGTCTGGATCATCGTCAAGTACCGTTGGTTTGATATCTCCTCGCAAATCAGATCGTAGATCGGCGATCGTCTTTCGGATGTGTGTATCGTGTATGTCCGACAGCGCTTCCCGTAAGGTTTCCATGTGACGGAAAAGCGCCATCATCTGAAACTGTGATCGCTTCAGATTTGCCGAACATTCTTCAACAGCGTTCTGTATGTCAGCTAACTGCGAATACAGGACATGCATCTTTGAGTACCGATCGTCGATCGCTATGCGTGAGATCTCGGAGATGTTTGGTTCAAGCTTGCGACTGATCGCATTACGCTCGAAATATTGATAGATCGCTTGGCGAGAGATTTTATATTTGGTAGCCAGCTCTGAAAACTTCATACCTGAAGCATAATCAACGAGCAGGTCATCCCAATTAATCTTAGGTTTCGCCATGCAACCTCCTATTAGCGGTACTTATATTATCAATTAAGCAGCATCGGTCAACTGCGCAACTGTTGCCCACTTCACACGGCGTTGGTGTAGCCAATGCGCACGTTCGAGCGTGTCACCATGGCCAAAGATCTTCTTACGGCCGTGGTACCAGCCACCGTCGTTGTAATTAAATAAAAAACTTTGGCCGTAGCCGCGTAGGCTACGCCACTCTTTATCTAAGACTACATACCGCTCAACCATATCGGTGTTCATACCATTAATCTGATCACGTATTGCGAACATGTGGGTCAAACGCGAGAGCAGTAGCTTATAAGCTACAACGTCAGCGTATTCCACGCGCAAAGGCTCCATATAACATGGCTGCCATGTTTTGCCGTGTATTGAGAACCGAGCAGTGTTCATCGACGTCTCACGAATGAGGTCTTGACCGTATTGCAGCTGGTTTTGCATCTGCATAAATGTGTTTCCAATCATTACGCAACTCCTAGTTTCTCCAACATTGCAGCCTTCACACGCTTGTTGAGCAGTGAGACTGCGCGTTTCTGTGAATATGCGAACGCATAGAACACTTCGTCATCGAACGGCTGTTCGACATAGTGACCGATGCGATGCTCTAGCATTCCTGTCTCTGGGCAGAACGCTGTGGCCTTACAGACAAATGAGTTGATACCTTGCGCAGGTGACTCTTCGCGGTCGTAATGTGTGACGAAGTTCAGCCATTTTTCTCCATCTTTTGTCACTTGATGGATACCGTTGTATGCCACTTTCTTAATATTGTGGTGGTATGTCACGGGGACTTTGATATTCCAACTGTTGCTCCTGCCGTAGTTATGGCCTCGTGCGCACTCGTACTGGTGCCCAGGAACGGCAACTGACAATCGATATAAATTAGCGTTTGATTTGTAAGGCACGTCGACTGTGCGAATAGCTCTTTCAACTGCGTTGATGTTTAACTGAGCATGACGCTCTTCGAAGTTACTCAGCAAGCTGTCGTTCCGGCTTTTGGCTTCATGCCGTAGTGTTTGAATATCCTTCTGTGCTGTTTTTAAAATCGCTGCAGACTTTGGATTGTCTTTGACCCAAGAGTACGCGGGGCTATCTCGCTTAACTTCAACGTCGCCATAGCGAATGTTAAAGCTACTAAGCCGCTGGCGGATTTCCGGCGGGGCAGTGTTTAACATATTTGTTAGTACGTCGATTTCTCTCATGCTGCTTGCTCCAATATTTTGACTGGGATGTATTCACCGAATGGTGGAGCCATTGGTTCAGTCGAAGCCCAGATCACGTCGTACCCAGGGTCTGGAATACTGTCGAGATCATAGATTCCACCGTCAGTGAAATAGATCACTGCGTTGGGTGTGTAGCCATACTCCTCGATGTAGTCGAACGCAGGCTTGGCGCAAGTGCCTCCACCACCTGTGGTGTTCAACGTGCTGATTTCCTCACCGGGGTTGTATGTCTCTACCGTTTGTACATCGGCATCACAGCCGATGACGGTGATTGAGTTCGCACCAATGTCTGCACAGATTGATGAGAGCTCACCAAGGAACTGTTCCTGTTCTTTTGTTTGTACTGACCCTGATGTATCGACGATAGCGATGATGTCGCCAGCTCCGTATTTCAGAGTCCCAGGCATGTAAATCTCATAGCCTGTGAACCATTTGCGGTTCAGTGTTTTCCATGTGTAGTCATCTGGGATCTCACCACCAAGTGCACGGCGAATGTAGTCAGGCCAATACACTTGTGGCTTACGCATCTTGTCGACCATGCTCTCGATACCCGCAGGCAATTTGCCTGCAGACTTAGCGACCTGTGCAGCTTCGAATATCTTCGCGTCTAGCTGATCCATGATCGCCGATCGTGTCGCCTCGTCTAGTGGCTTACCGTCCTCGCCAACCATGTCGATGACGAACCCCCAGCCTTGGCTTTCTGGCTGGTCTGGCAGGTTGTCGTAGATACGCTCGGTAGACCAGTTCTCGAACTGTTCGTCATACAAGCGGTCTTCAGGTAGCTTGACGCCTGATGTCAACAGGATGTCATTGATTGCGTAGTCAGCTGCGACATTCCATTTGTCTGGATCACGAGAGGCACGACGCAGGTGATGCTTCATCACAACGTGCATGACCTCGTGGGCAATCACGCCGCATGTCATTTCCAAACCGATCTTATCGACGAAGTCTGGGTTGTACTGGATCGTTTTACCGTCGGTAGCCATGGTCGGTAGATCATGGCTTTCGATGAGCCGCAGCCCCAGCGCAATCGAGCCGAAGAACGGCTGATTGAGCAAGAGGCGGGTGCGGGCTTTGGTCATAAGTGGGTGCATAATTAGAGTACCAAGCTAGCGCCTTCGGTACGTAGCCATTCGGCAACGTCCTTCTGCTGGGCGAGTTTAGGGTTACGAGACAACGAATCTTTCATGCAGCACACAACAAATTCCTTGTGTGGTACACGTTTGAGATAAGTCATCATGTTCTTTGCATTCTTACCCTCAACGCGGGCAGCCAATGACGACATCAATGCATACAGCACTGCTGGGTCATCAGGGATCGGAGCGATCTCTGGAGCTTTGAATGGAGCATCTGGATCAGGCAGCTCTCTGTACACAAGTAAGAAACCAGCGAGGCCAGCTGCTGCTGGTCCGCCAACCAAACCTGCGATGGCTTGCTGCTCTTCCAATTGTGGAAGACGCCAGTTGAGAACTGAATTCACACGCTCCCATGAACGAGGTGTTGGCGATGCCTTCTGATCTGGATCGAACTTATGTAGATACTCTGGCTGATAACGAATGAAACCAGTCAGCTCTGGATTGAACTGCTTGCTGTTGAAGTAAGACAACGCGTCGTTGGTGTCAGCCTCAACGTTCAAGTGAAGCAGGCGGTCTTTGACATGCGATGGCATTTGGTTCGTACCTGCGCGGTGCTTGATGTCGTTACCGGCACACACGATAGTCCAACCTTCGCCGAGCTTGTGCTCACCGATGCGACGCTCGTTGATCAACTGAGCAGCGATGTTCTGGTTGGCTAGTGGAGCCTGTGGAAACTCATCAAGGAACAGAACCCCAGTACCTTGCTTCGGCAGATTAGCAGGGCGACAACGTTGCATCTCCTTGCCATCTGGTCCGTCAACAAGAACGGGGAACCCGCCCAACTCACCAGCGTCGTGTTGAGCCAAGATCCAGGTGCGGATATCGCAACCAAGTTCTTTAGTGCGATCTTCGATCGCTGTGGTTTTACCGAGTCCAGGTGCGCCCCAAAGCATTGGGGTGACGTACTCGGAGTTACGTGCTGTGCCTGATTCGGCAAGCGCGATGTTGTGCTTAATAGCACTGCTTATAATTTCAATTGCTGATGATAGTCTCATCTGAACTGTCCTCTGTTAGTTTTTGTAAAGTCTTGTATCCATTGAGCTCATGTTCGAGCTCCTCGATTCGTGATCCGCATCGACTAATCTTGTCATGCAGCTCGTCTTCACTTTCGGCATTCACCTTCTTGAGAAGGTCAATGGTCCGAGACAAATGCAGGTTGTGATTGATTACTTTGGTCAAAAGATCAGGCATCTCAACAAGCGTGGTTTCAACCAGCGCACTATCTAAATGTGTATCTTCAACTTTTAACCAGTTATGTCTGTCAGCAAGTACAAGCTGCAGTTGCCCAATCCAGCGAGTGAATCCGTGGTTGTACTCTGCGTCATCCCAATAGATGTCATAGCTGCTTTCACTGTTCCACCTCACCGATGAAATCCTCCTTTGTTGTTGATACCCATGAGGTCACGACGATCGCTGATCACCGTGTAGTTGGATTTGTGCATGGGTACGATGGTGTGCTTCACACTGCGTGCTTCACGCTCTCCGCAGTCGAGGCAGGTTGTGTATCCGATCGCTGATCGCCGATCGTTGATTGGTTCTCCACATAGTCTGCAATCCATGAGTTGTCTCCTAACTTATGATCATAAGTGCCAGGTAGTGCATCTCTTTCGATGCCGGTGTATGTATGAAAGAATCCCCACGGTCTGCTTCCGTCGGGGTATCCTTCAAAGTCCTCGACATCGCCTGCCTCTTCTCCAGCGCGCACGAACTCAACGCAGAACCCGTAATCAGGGAGCTCTTTCATAGTGGTTTCGACTTCTTCCACGTCTGGATAACCGCCGTACCATTTGGTGTGTTCATCCCAGAATAAAAAACCAAACACATCGTTGTTATCGACAATGTCTGTGTGGTCCCACATTGTCCAATAGGTAAAGTCAACGCCGTTATTGAGCCTCCACCGTGTGAATGCAGCGATAAAGTCTCCTTTATTTCTGGTGTACACAGCGAGATGTACTTCGGATCTGTATCCCATTAAGCCGTGCTCCATGCTTTTCTTATTATTTCTTGATGGACCGGATGAGTCCGTTCCTGCCCCATCACAATGACGCGCTCGCATCGTTTGTAGCCGATGCGCAATTGAGTCGCTATCTCTTCTACCGTAAGCCCTTTCCTACGGAGCTTTGCCACGTCTTGGATTTCTTGGTCTGTTATGATTGGGCCGCTAGTCGCTTTTCGTACGTCTTTTTCCACTTAGTAGTACCTCCCGTTCAGCTTTTATGAACTCAAAAAAATTCTCAAGATCGACGGACCTATCTAAAGATTGGATATAAATTTTTGCTACATCGGTAGGGTGCTGTCTTAGATATTCTTTAAGACATCTTTCGATTGTGACTATTAGCTCTCTATCGTCATAGTTGTCGACGATAGCTTCAGATATGCCGTTCACAACGGTATTTGATAAGGGCTCTGTGTCTCTATTCAGAAAATGAGACACAACCTCTGCGGTGTATATTGCGTCGATCGGTTCTAAAATCGAATCGATGACAATTTGTGTCATTTCCTGTGACATAACCCTCTCCTAGATATAAAAGCCCGTGCAGCGAATTAAGGCTTACTATGATTACGGGCCTCCGCCCTTACCCTTTGTGCTACCCCAATTCCATTATGGGGAGGGCAGCACATCGACATTCGCTACGGTTGAAACGTGGGCCAGCCGCTCCGTGGAGTTTCCAATCGAGGGAAACCGAGGCCCAACCCATGTTTCTATGCCATGTCGTAGATCGACGTTGGCTTTTCTTCTGGCTGATGAATGCGTTGCATCTTGTGCTCAACCCATTCCTCTAACTGTTCCAAGACTTTCTGTTTTGACCCTTTGAACCCAAACTCGTCTTTAACAATCTTGTATGCGTTAAACCGATTGCTGACTTTCAGTCCGCTACGGACCTCAAGACGCAGCGCGTGTTTCAGAGCCAAAGCTCTGGTCATCATTATTTGAGGTGTTCCGGTGATCATGATCGACATAAGCACTCCTTATATCTGGCGGTGTAAGTTTTGCGACAACCCTGTCTGTTGATCGCAGCTGATCGCTGCGGACTATCCGATACTTGTGCCTGAGCCTAATTTCCCACGGATGGACGATGCAGTGTGCAGTACCGTTCTTGACGGTGAGATACTGCAGCTCGTCCAAAGCTGCTTCAGGGTCAGTGAAATCAATCGATGGTGACGAGCTTCGGCGCATTGTGATGCTCCGCAATAAGTTGACCAGGGATCGCCGGTTCGTCTTCAGCCTCGAAGCAGGCGATAGCAATGCGCTCTGTTGTTTTGGGGTAGGCCTGGTCGGCGTTGAAGCCGTAGTTGTCCATGGTGTAGCGATTGATTAGTCGTTTGTAATCTTCAAAACGAAGTTTGGCTAACATGTTCTGAAAATCATCCCTCATTTCTCTTATTGTAGTCACTGCGATTCTCCTTCTCTCTGATCTCGAACAGCAGCCACATGGCTTCATCTTCGAGTCGTTGAGCTTTTTTCATCTTTCCTTTGGCATACGCTTTGAGCACACGCCACCACAGTCGCTTAAACTTTTTTGACATTTCTGATCCCGGTGAAGTTGTACGGATCAATCTGTTCTTTAATTAAGTCATTCAGGGCTTTTGAATACGCATCATAAGTCACGCTTATAAACTCTGCTTGACGTTCACTAGGAACAAACAGCTCTTTAAACTCTTCAGGGGTGACATCTAATTCAATTGTTACTTTCATAAGTACAACTTATAAATAGCTGTCAAGCTGCTGTCAATATATTGGCCACGTAATTCGCTTCTTTTAACTGTCGATCGCCGATCGCTGCGTCGAGTGATTTGAATGAGTTACCAACATAACAGCCGATGTTGTGTCTCGGTTGGCCGGAGTAATCAAGGTTCGTACCATGCGAGCAATACAGCCCAGACACATATAGAGTCTTGCCGTTATACGCTGGAATAACATAAGAAATCTCCTGTTGTGGTGTGGTATCTAAGTCGAAAGGTTTGATCTCACCATCTATACGGTAAGGGTCTATCTTTGAAGTGTGTTCGTAAAAATTGTTGTGTTTGTATTGAGCGCAGTACAGCCCCCAGTAAAGATTAGTGACGGCTTTGCTGACGAACATGCGCTTCGCTGTTCTCGCCGCGTTCTCCATCGTATGACCAAGGGCGACGCATCCCCATATAGTCTTATGAGACACCAGCGACAGCTTTTGCATAGTGTATGGAGCCGAGTGTGTGCGTCTTACTAGCACGTCATATGTATTGAACTCATTGTCTGGTGACTCTACAACGTCAAAGTCCACGAGTGCATAAAGCACGTTGTAGAACCTAAGCCCTGACCTACCGAGCCCTGTATCCTCAATGAACTGCTCTAACTTCTGTTGATGATCTTGTATCGACATAATTTTCTCCTTGTTGAGCCCCAGTAGCTCCGTACCCGCCAGGCAGTAAATATTGTTGCGAGTCGATCGCTGTAAACAACCGAGCGCAGCGAGATCATTTTCCAGGCTAACTAGAGGAAACGACAAAAAGCCCCTGACCCGAAGGCCAGAGGCTTGATTGGTTACTTGAACGACATGTTCGCGACTTTCTGATAGTCAGCAGATGCTGTCTGCTCATCGAGCCGTTCGATGACGTCAGCGATAATGAGCATCGCCTCGTCGTAGTTGTCGGCACTCGCTCGTACCTCCCACGATCCGTCATCGTTACGCGCGAGATCTTGGTAGTAGAACAGTGGATCGATGTTGTCCAAGTAGTTCATCTTGGCAGCGAGCCACGATTGCACAGCCACGAGTGTTGTGTAGTCATCGTCAACAAGCGGCTTGATATGCTCCGCTTCGAAGCGATCCATGTTGAACTCATCCGCAAGGTCTTGCGTAAAGTCAATGCCGTTGACGATGTCTTGCTCATCTTGCTCGGTCTGAGACAGAGCCATTTTGCGTGACATCCAGCAGACTTTGTTCATCAACGTCTGCACGAAGGACAGCAGAGACTCGGGCTTGATGCCAGCGTATTCGAGGCCTGCTTTCTTGTCTTCGAGACGACGGTAGTTGAGGAACACATGAGTGAGGGCGATGCGATTAGCCGCCGACTCATGGTCTTGCTGCTGAACGATTGCTGCAAGAGGAGCGAAACGTGAAGAACCACCAGAGATTTCAGTGATTGCTGCGTCGATGAATGAAGTACGATCTGTCATAGTATGTCTCCTTGACATGTTGAGAGCTGAATTGCTCAAAGGTTATCGGCGATCGCCGAACGTAGTGAGGCGTAAATTTCCGACAACTGCTCCAAGGTCTTACGTTGCTACCCGCAGAAGGATACGATCCTTCCCGATACGCACCACGGTGTGTCTGCAGACAGTGACCGTGTAGCGGGAAAACTGGTTTGCATAGTTATCCTATGCAGATAAACCGAGTTGCTGGTTTACCTTAAGTTTGTGTACGTGATTGCTTAGATCGTTGATCTTCAATCGCCGATTGTTGCCCTCTAGCATGAGCTCTTGTACCTGATCAGGCAGTTCTTGTACTGAGCCTTCCAGGTGTTTGATGAGGCGCTGAAGAGCAACTTCTTGTTCGTACTTGAGTACATTGATTTGTGACTCTAGTCTTTCGATGTAAGTCATTTGCTTACTCCTATTTGTATTTGATGGCGTCGTGTATTGCGACAGCCACTAGAGGGCCGAATATGATGATCGCTGGGATCAGAGCTAAGAATGTGTTCATTTGTTGTTCTCCTCGTCTGGAAATGGCTGGTGACGCTCGATGCGCCACCAATCCACGAGAAGCCATACAGATACCACTGCGGTGAGTGCGATGATGATTTCCCATGACGCCATGTTATTTCTCCTGTCCTGCTTTGAACTCCGCGACAGCGTTCGCGATACGGTTCTGGATGTGCATGAGCATTCCAGCTTCGTGGAAGTTGCCTAGGGCTATGCGGTTAGCAATAGCTGTACCTAGTAAGCGGAGTGCACGAGTGGGCTCCATTGTGTTCAGGTGTTGTTCCCACTGGACGATACGATTGATAGTAGCCATAGATGTTCTCCTATGATTAATGAGATTTAGATAGAGATCGCTTATCGATCAAAGATTATCGGCGATCGCCGAACGACGTGAGGCGCACAAAAACGCCACTAAAGTATTAGATGAAAGTGTTACTTGATGTAACGATGTGAGCTTGGACCACTTTTTGGACCACTTTTGGACCACTTATTGTCGGGCTGTAAGCCGCGTGGTTATTGGGATTGAGGTGTTTTGGTCCAATGGACCAGTATTTCGTTTGGTTAGGCTGAGTAGAAGAAAATTTATAAACATTTTATTTTCCCTATAGGCTAAGCAAACAAGCAAAAAGGTCCACGGGGTTTCGATCGCCGAAAGCCTTGCTACGTAAGGGCTAGAGTATGGACCACCCCCTCTGGTCCAAAATGGTCCATTTGCTTGTCGGCCCAGCATTGACAGGCTGTCTCGGCGATCAACGTCAAGTTGACATTCAACAATCATCAGCGATCGGCGATCTGTGCAGCACGTACGCGATCAGCGAGTCGTGTGAAGATGCGGTTGCATTGATCGATCTTCATGTCGATCTCCATTAGCTCAAGCTCGGATAAACAGACTGTGTCCTTGTAGTAGACGAGGTTCGAACGAAGGGCGTTAACTTTAACTACGCGTTGTGCAATCAGTTTCTTGTTGATAGACATGATGTATCTCCTTGTGTGTATACACATCGATCGACGATCGACGAGCGCAGCGAGGAGAAAAACCGGGGTAGGTTCATCAGATATAAAATCGGAAGTAGGTTCATTTCGGAATCGGGGAAAGGGGGTAGTTGTCACAGCTAACTACAAACACAGGGACACGACTTTCCTCCAAAATTTTTTTGAAAATTTTTTTCTGCATTTTTTGCTCT
>Ga0209654_1000235_pt1 | contig 58596 bp, 43 predicted proteins | sample SaaInl1SG_22_DNA_FD_184646 | JGI IMG/M metagenome (GOLD analysis project Ga0209654, IMG submission 184646) | Marine microbial communities from expanding oxygen minimum zones in the Saanich Inlet - ESP_161SG_22_DNA (SPAdes) (version 2) | ecosystem: Environmental > Aquatic > Marine > Intertidal... | reverse complement strand
ATCCACATGAGTTGTGTCGCGCGATTGGGAAATGATAAGATAGTCCGTAATCCTTGCTTTTTTACCCGCTGATGCTAGGGAAATACTATCTGCAACTCCTTTAAGTTGTTTTTGGTAGGGCTTTACAGTGGAAGGCAATGAATCCAACGAAAGGTTGGGCTGTGCCAAAACGACCGCAGAAAACGCTAAAAAAAATACTTTATGTAGCACTTAAAATTCTTTGGGGTAAAGGTATTGATTTCAGCCAAACCCCATGCGATTTGTATAATGACATTTTTGTTAGTTTAGCTTAAACAAAAACCAAACGAATCAAAAGCAATCTGCTGTTGGAAGGCTTCGGGAGCTATCAAATTTGTAATGTAAAAAAATTTGCAAACAACTTGAAATTCCTGAAATAAAATATAATCATAGTGGGTAGGGCTTAACTTCATAGCTTAAGGTTTTGTACTTTTAACCCTGTATGCAAACACAACTTACGCAAACCCTGGAGTGTGGTACAGACGAAGCCGGACGCGGCTGTTTGGCAGGACCTGTTACCGCTGCTGCTGTAATCCTCCCCAAAAACTACACACATCCGCTACTCACCGATTCCAAAAAACTTACCGCCAAACAACGCTATGCGCTGCGCGAGGAAATCAAAGCCGTTGCCTTGGCATATGGCATTGCACATGTTTCCCATACCCGAATTGATGAAATCAACATCCTAAATGCTTCCATTGAAGCCATGCAGATAGCCATTGCCAACATGGCACTTGTCCCCGAAACTATATTGGTGGACGGCAATAAATTCAAGCCCTACCAAAACATTCCGCACCATTGTGTTGTAGGCGGAGATGCTAAATTTTTAAATATTGCTGCAGCCTCTATTTTAGCAAAAACCACCCGTGACGACATTATGCTCGCACAACATCAAAAGCATCCGCATTACGGTTGGGACACCAACAAAGGCTATCCCACCCCCAAACACCGTGAAGCCATCCAAAAACACGGGGCTGTTGATATACACCGAAAAACTTTTGCGCTTTACCCTAAACAACTCTCGTTAGATTTATAAATTTGTACCATGAAACGATTGTTGCTCCTAGCGATGTGCATTTTTTTAAGTGCCTGCCAACAAAAACAAACCACTTCGGACTCACTACTTAGCTACCTTCCTAATAACGCTTTGTTGATCGTGAAAAGTGAATCGTTTGAATCGTTACAAGAAATTGAGAGCAAGCATACTGCGGCAAAATCGTTAACCCCTATATTCCCCGAATTTTTTACGCAAATCAATGCGCTAGAACAAGAAACCAGCGGACAGTTGAGTTTTCATCCCGAAGGGAAAGACAACCTTTCACATTTGTGGATTACCCATCAAAAACCCACACTTATTGACTCCATTTTGGCAGACACCTTAATATATGCCAACACCCCATTGCTTCAACTAAAGACCAATCCGACAAGCTTTTACGCCACATGGGACAGTTTACATATCTATTCGCCAAGCAAACTTTTGGTGGAACAAAGCATCCGCCTGCGCAAAGCACCCAATAGTATTGACTCCGAACTGGAAAAACTCTACACCAACACCAAAGAAAAACATACCCTTTTTGCACATAAAAACATTGCCCCTTTTTTCAATTCGCTTTTTACAGATGCTACTCCCGTGCCGTGGAGCGAATGGAGTACATGGACGGCTTTTGTACCCAATGTGAATACAAACGGCCTTTCGATTCGTGCCTATGGAGTATTGCCCGCAAATGATGCGTCGCGTTTATCACCCCTAAAAAATCAGGTGAGTCGCCTGCAAGATTTGGCTGCGCATATTCCAAGTAGTGTAAAAAGTGTTCAAGCTTTTGCTTTTGATTATGCATCATTTGTCAAAATATCCAAACGCTTCCAAGTAGCACACAACTTACCAGAAACTTCTTTGGACTCCCTGTTAATTGGTGCCACGCAGATAGCCCAAATGGAATTGGGAAATGATACCGTTGTGGTGATAAAATCGGGAGAAGAGACCGAGGAAATTACTAACAAAATTGCTAGACAATCGAATACACAATATACTATTGGCGGGCAAACCCTATTTGAATTTACAACCGAAAATCAAAAGACACATATTTTAACGCCCCTGATAAAAAAAGGTGCCTACACACATGCAACGTACATAAATGAACATATCTATCTAGGCACTTCAAAGGTGGTAATGGAGTCTGCGCTACTTGCCTTGGAAAAAGACGATGTGCTTGCCAATAACCCCCATTTTACGAGCTACGCCAAAAATCTTCCGCGCCGTAGTAGTTTATGGGCATGGGCTGCTCCTGCCTATTTTGAAAACGACCTTAAAAAGTCGCTGCCTGCTATAGCTAAAACCGATTTTGGTGCATTTCGCCAAGCCGATTATGTAGGTACAGTTGAAGGCGAGGTGTTTTATGTCACCCTGAGTTTGCAACAGCCCGGCGATAGTGGCAGTACAACGCAAAGTGTTGAAAATGCCGGCACGGCAACTTTTGACATACCTATTTCTTGGGGACCTTATGCGGTAAAAAATCACAATACCCAAGAATTGGAATGGGTGATTCAAGATGAGGAAGACCATCTGTATTTACTAAATGCCTCGGGGAAAATTCTATGGAAAAAACAACTTGACGGGGCTATTTTAGGTAACATAATTCAAGTAGATTTATATCGAAACAAACGCCTTCAACTTGCTTTTACGACAACCAAAAGTTTCCAGGTTTTGGACAGAAACGGTAAGCCTGTACGTGGGTTTACAAAATCGGGGATGGATTCCAGCAGCACACTTGGCATTTTTGATTACGACAACCAGCGCGATTACCGCATGGTACTCTCCACAGGAAAAACGCTTACCATGTATGACAATCGCATGAAAAAAGTTAGTGGGTGGCGCAAAACAAAACTCTCAGGTTCTTTAGCGCATGCGCCAAAACATATTCGTATTGGAAACCGTGACTATATTGCGCTCGTGTACAAATCGGGTAATGGAGAACTCTTACACCGCACAGGAAGTACCCGTATCAAAATTCCTAGTGAACTAAAATTCACCCAAGATATTTACCCCTATCAAAGTGGTTTTGTGAGTATTGACAACAAAAACAGATTGGTGCAAATCAGCACCTCAGGGAAAATCACCAAAACGGCACTTCCATTTGAAACACGCTATACGCTAGCCGCAAATAAAAACACCTTAGTTACCCAAACCGAGAATAAAATTACCATCAACAACCAATTGGTAGAATTGGATTTTGGGGTTTATGCACCACCACAGATTCAGGTGCTAAACAACCGCACCTACATTCTTATTTGGGATAATCAGTCGGGAAAAGTATACGTCTTTAACAGAGACGCCAAACTTTTGGATAGCTTCCCCGTCTCGGGGGAACGTTGGGCAATGTTGGGGCAAGGTTCAGCGGGTTCGGCTATTTATTTGGCAGCGAGAAACAACAAAAAAGAGCTGCGTTTTTATCGAATACCCTAACGAATTGTAGCTTCAAAATGGCGCGCAAAGTGTTGTTTGAATTTTTCGCTGACTTCTTTCAAATCAACTGTTTTCCCTAATTCTCTTTGCATCGAGGTAACCCCTTTATTACGAATTCCACAGGGAATGATATAATCAAAAAAAGATAAATCGGTATTTACATTTAAGGCAAATCCGTGCATGGTTACCCACCGACTGGTGCGAATGCCCATAGCGCAAATTTTACGTGGATTCTCTCCCTCAGCATCTAACCAAACGCCTGTTTCCCCTTTGCTGCGCCCTGCCAAAATACCGTAATCGGCAAGTGTGGCAATGATGCATTCTTCCAACAATCTTAGGTATTTATGAATATCGGTGAAGAAACAATCCAAATCCAAAATGGGATAGCCTACCAATTGCCCCGGTCCGTGATAGGTAATATCACCACCCCGGTTTGTTGGATAAAAACGAACACCTTTTTCAGCAAGGACTTCGTTAGTAACGAGCAAATTATTTTCGTCACCGCTTTTGCCAAGGGTATACACGTGTGGGTGCTCCACAAAAAGCAAGTGGTTTTTGGTCACTACTTGTGTCTCAGGATTTCTCCGGTTATGAATTTTTTGGTCGATGGTTTGTTGAAACAATTCTTGTTGTAGTTCAGTAACAGCATCATAGGCTGCCAAGCCCAATTGTCGAACCTTAACAATGGGTTTAGGGCTCATAATAGAATGGTCGATTGAGAATTATCAAAGCACCAATAACACCGGGTACCCAAGCGCAGAGTGTAAGCAAGAAAACAATAAGCACAGAACCACAGCCCCTATCGATCACCGCCAGAGGTGGAAACAGAATTGCAAGTAAAACTCTAAATAAGCTCATATGGATTCAAAGATACAAATTCGGACGTTCTTGAGAACTCACACGCATTGGTTATCTTTGCTACAGAAAAAATTGGTATGCACGAATTATCAGAACAAGAACTTGTCCGCAGAGAAAAATTAACCAAACTGCGCGAATTGGGCATAGACCCTTACCCTGCCGAAGCGTTTACCACTTCACATTACGCCAAGGATGTCGCTGAAAAATTTGAAGAAAATGCCACAGTCCGACTGGCAGGAAGGTTGATGTCCAGACGTGTACAGGGCAAGGCAAGTTTTGCCGAACTCCAAGATGCTACAGGAAGAGTGCAATTATATTTTAACAGAGATGTTTTGTGCCCTGAAGAAGATAAATCCCTTTACAATGATGTCTATAAAAAACTCTTAGACATTGGTGATATTATAGGGGTTGAAGGACAGCTATTCACCACGCAAGTAGGTGAAAAAACCGTTGAGGCACACAAGCTTTTTGTATTGAGTAAATCACTGCGCCCATTACCCCTGCCCAAAGTGGATGCCGAGGGTAACACCTATGACGCTTTCACTGATCCCGAGCAACGCTACCGTATGCGCTATGTCGATTTGATTGTAAATCCGCAGGTTAAAGATGCTTTTGTAAAGCGTACGAAAATCACAAATACCATGCGTTCGTTCTTTAATGACCGTGGCTATTTGGAGGTAGAAACGCCCATTTTACAACCCATACCTGGAGGTGCAGCAGCACGGCCGTTTGTTACGCATCACAATGCGCTGAATATTCCGCTGTATTTACGCATCGCCAACGAATTGTACCTAAAACGTCTTATTGTCGGTGGATTTGATGGGGTATATGAATTTGCCAAAGACTTCCGCAACGAAGGCATGGACAAAACCCATAATCCTGAGTTCACCGTGATGGAACTCTATGTGGCATACAAAGACTATCATTGGATGATGGAAATGACAGAATCCCTGCTGGAAGAAGTTGCTGTGGCTGCTAACGGAACTTCATCCGTTCAAGTCGGAGAACATAGTATTGACTTTAAAGCGCCCTATCCACGGGTTCCCATTTTGGATGCCATCAAAGAACATACGGGTGTTGATGTTTCAGAAATGGATGAAGATGCGTTGCGTAAAACTGCGCAAAACTTAGGTTTAGAAGTGGATGAAACTATGGGTAAAGGAAAACTCATTGATGAATTATTTGGTGAATTGTGTGAGCATCATTACGTTCAACCAACCTTTATTACGGACTACCCCAAAGAAATGAGTCCGCTCACCAAAGCCCACCGTAGCAAACCCGGACTAACGGAACGCTTTGAATTGATGGTAAATGGAAAAGAATTGGCAAATGCCTATTCGGAATTGAATGATCCTATTGACCAACGCGAACGCTTTGAGGACCAAATGGCATTATCGGAAAAAGGCGATGATGAAGCAATGTTTATTGACCAAGATTTCTTGCGTGCGCTAGAATACGGGATGCCTCCAACTTCAGGTATTGGCATTGGCATTGACCGCCTAACGATGTTACTCACCAACAACAGCTCAATTCAAGAGGTACTGTTTTTTCCACAAATGCGCCCGGAGAAAAAAGGACCCACCTTAACTGCTGAAGAACAAACTATTGTTGAACTACTACAAAAAGAAAACCCTGCCGTTCTGAAAACAATAAAGGAACAAGCAGGGCTCAGCAATAAAAAGTGGGACAAAGCCATCAAAGGTCTTACAAGCAAATCGGTTATCGAAGTGAAGAAGACCGATGAGGCTTTAGTGGCTGTACTCCGCTGATTTAAAAAAATTTAAATTCGGTTCTTCGGTTTTTAGCGTGTTCACTTTCAGAGCAATCCACTCCATCCTCACAATTGTTTAACAAACTCGCTTCACCATAACCAACGGCTATCATTCGAGAGGTTTTTATGCCTTTCTGGTTTAGGTATTCCACCACTGACTTAGAACGACGCTCGGACAAATCTTGATTAGAAAGCATGTCACCTCTAGAATCTGTGTGCGACCCCACTAAAACATTCAACTTATCATTTTCGAGAAGTTTTGACAAAATATGTAAATCAATACTAGATTTAGACTCATCCGTCAGTTTGGCGCTACCAAAACTAAAGTTTATGGGTAAAACTACTACCTCATTTTTTTTAGATTTACATGGCACTTCTTTCCAAATTATGCCCCCTTTTTTTGTAATTACCCGCTTTTCTACCGTTCTGTATTTTGCTGGAACATCTATCTCTGTAGTAACTTCATCTTTTACCAATACACGGCGCTCAACGATCTCTTTTTCTTCGGGAATAAGAACTTCTTCTGTACGAGCAGGCGTTAGCAGAACTTGACGCTTTATCAATTTGTGTTTTCCTCCAATCCTTTTAGTATTTGTTCTTGCAGGTACAAACAATTTCTTAACAGGGATTTTATCTACAACAGCTGGTATTTCACGGAAATGATAAACACGACAATCATCGGGATTAGCTGACAAACAATCGGGATCCTGCTCAACCACCCACTTTCCAGACTTTCCCTTAAGCTCAATTTCTTCATAGTCATCTTCAAAAACAGCTTTTGAAGTTACGACCTTATTGTAGGGCTCCTCTATCCAAACGGTATCAATTGTAGTATCATATGTTGCTGGGACATATTTGTAACTTTTAGTTGCGGGTTTCACTACAACTTCATCACGAACAATTTTATATTCAGCTGGAATTACTTGCAAGGTTTTGTGTGCAGGAACTTCAAGAACTTTGAATGTTTTCAACTCGAACTCATCGGGTATTGTCTGCTTTACATAACACTTCCCAGGTTCAGGGTTATCGGGTAGTTCACCCATATATTGGTCTTGAGCTTGAATGACAACAACGCAAAACAGTGAAAAAAGTGTATAAATAGATTTCATAATTACTAAATTTTTATTCCCTACTTGAAAAAAACGTTCACATTCTTTAGATTAAGTTTTAGTGGCTATACTCCGCTGATTTAAAAGAATTTAAATTCGGTTCTTCGGTTTTTGGCATGTTTGCTTTCAGAACAATCTACACCGTCTTTGCAATCGTTAATTAAACGAGATTCGCCATAGCCAACGGCTATCATTCGAGAGGTTTTTATCCCTTTTTGATTTAAATATTCCACCACTGACTTAGAACGAAGTTCCGATAAATCTTGATTTGAAGACAAACTACCTCTGGAGTCAGTATGCGAACCTACCTCTACAACAGCATTTTTACTTTCTCTAAGTTTTGGCAAAATATGTTTGTCAATAATGGATTTAGATTTAGCAGTTAGTCGCGCACTTCCCAACTCGTAATTTATAGGTAAAATAATGGCTTCCTTTGGAAGCGTACAGGGCACTTCTCGCCATGCGGTCATACCGCCTTTTTTGGTTACGATACGTTTTTCTACTGTTGTGTATTTTGCTGGCACATCTACCTCACGGGTAGTTTCATCTTTTACCAAGACACGGCGCTCAACTACCTCCTTAACCTCAGGAATTGGAATTTCATCAGTACGGGCAGGCGTGGCTATCACCTGACGTTTAACCAATTTGTATTTTCCGCCAACTTGCTTGGTTGTGCTACGCGCGGGGGTAACCAACTTTTTAACGGGAACAGAGCGCATAATTGCTGGGTCTTCACGATAATGAAAAATACGACAGTCGTTAGGATCAATGGAAGGACAATCTGGGTTTTCTCCAGCTACCCATTTGCCAGATTTTGCCTTTACTTCTACTTCTTCGTAATCGTCGGCAAAAACAGCTTTAGTTGGATGCTGTTTGTTGTACGGTTCCTCAATCCAAAATGTATCTACAACAGTAGTAAAGGTAGCTGGTACAAATGCATACTTCTTGGAAGCAGGTTTTACCACTACTTCATCACGCACCGTTTTATATTCGGCGGGAACTACTTGCAGGGTTTTGTATGCAGGAACTTCGAGAACACGAATGGTTTCAATATCAAACTCGTCGGGGACGATACATTTTGCATAACATTTTCCTGATTCGGGATTGTCAGGTAACTTATCAAGGTATTGCTCTTGGGCTTGAAGTGTAATGGCGCAATAAAGCGCAAAGAGCATATAAATAGATTTCATAACTAATAAGATTTGTTCACCCCAAATTAAGTTAATTATTTTTATTTTTCCAAAATAATTTAATTTTTAATGCGACTTTCGTAATATTATTAATATTTTTCTTATTTATATTTAAATAAATTAAAAATTAATTAACTTTAACTCGTTAATACTGAACTATGAAACTATTCGTACAAATATTGCTGCTATTGTGTTTCACTACGCAAGGAAATGCACAAATTCCCAAACTATTTAAAAAGAAAAAGACACCTGCTAAAACCGAATTACCAAAGCCCGAAAAAGAGGACAAAAACGGAATAAAACCCTATGACAAAGTCATTACCAAAAAAGCTATTTCCGATGCCGGACTTTTTGATATACATCAAGTGGAGGATGATTATTTCTACGAAATCCCAGATTCGCTATTCGGACGTGAAATGCTAATGGTAACTCGAATTGCCAAAACTGCTTCGGGAATTGGTTTTGGTGGTGGCAAACAAAACACCCAAGTACTGCGCTGGGAAAAAGACGCTAAAAAAGTGTTGTTGCGTGTGGTTTCACACGAAGTGGTCGCAGCAGACTCGCTTCCTATCCACGAAGCAGTCGTTAACTCCAATTTTGAACCCATACTGTACCGTTTTGATATTAAAGCTATTGGGAAAGATTCAGTTTCTACTGTCATACAAGTGAACAAATTATTTGAGGAAGATGTCAAAGCCATTGGCTTTCCACAATCTCGCCGGAAAACCTATAAAATTTCAAGTTTAGACAACTCACGCTCGTTTATCAACACCCTAAAAAGTTATCCCCTAAACGTTGAGGCAAGACATATAAAAACCTATAATTCCAGTGAACCGCCATCAAATTCGAGCACAGGTTCTATTACTTTAGAGATGAGTAACTCCATGATTTTGCTGCCCGAAGAGCCTATGCGTAGGCGCTATTTTGACGAACGTGTGGGGTGGTTTTCACGCGGGCAAACCGATTACGGTTTAGACGTACAAAAGAGCAAGACGGTACGTTATTTAGATCGTTGGCGTCTAGAAGTTAAAGACGAAGACATAGAAAAATTTGAGCGTGGCGAATTGGTAGAACCAAAAAAACCGATTATCTATTATATTGACAGGGCTACACCCAAAAAATGGATTCCTTACCTAAAGCAGGGTATCGAAGATTGGCAAGTGGCTTTTGAAGCAGCTGGGTTTAAAAACGCCATTATTGCCAAAGACCCGCCAACTCCCGAAGAAGACCCCGACTGGAGTCCCGAGGACGTGCGTTATTCGGTAGTACGCTATTTAGCATCTCCCATTCCAAATGCCAACGGACCACATGTAAGTGATCCCCGCTCTGGCGAAATTTTAGAGTCTGACATCAATTGGTATCACAACGTAATGACCTTGCTGCGGAACTGGTTTTTTGTGCAAACCGCTGCCATAAACCCCGAAGCACGAGGGGTGGAATTTAAAGACGAAATCATGGGTCGATTGATTCGATTTGTGTCTGCACACGAGGTTGGACACACCATCGGGCTTCCCCACAATATGGGGAGCAGCGTTGCCTATCCTGTAGATTCGTTGCGTTCGCCCTCGTTTACCAAAAAATATGGTACAGCACCTTCTATTATGGATTATGCGCGTTTCAACTACGTGGCGCAACCCGGAGATGGCGATGTTTCCCTAATGCCTGATATTGGCACGTACGATATTCACTCGGTGCGTTGGGGCTACCGCCCGATTCCTTCAGCGGCAACTGCAGAAGATGAAAAAGAAACCCTAGACCAATGGATTTTAGCGCATCAAGATGATCCAATGTATCGCTTTGGAAGTCAGCAGTTTGGAAACCCCATAGACCCAAGCTCTCAAACGGAAGACCTAGGCGACGATGCCATTAAAGCGAGTACATACGGTATTGCTAACCTAAAACGCATCGTACCAAACCTTATTGAGTGGACAGCCGAAGATGGCAAAGACTATCAAGATTTGCAGGATTTATACAATCAAGTACTCAGCCAATTTAACCGTTATATGGGACACGTAGCAGCAAATGTGGGTGGTGTGTATGAATACTATAAAACCTACGATCAAGCAGGTGCCGTTTATACCCATGTAGATAAAGCACACCAAAAAGCCTGTTTGCAATTTTTGCAAGACGAATTGTTTGCAACACCCTATTGGATGCTGGATAAAAATATCTTTAACAAAATCGAGTTTGCAGGGGCGTTAGACCGCATGCGTCGCACACAAACCGAAACACTAAACCGTCTGTTGAGCTTCGACCGCATGGCACGTATGTCTGAAAACGAAGCATTGAACGGCAATAATGCCTATTCACTTACGCAAATGATGACCGAGTTGCGCAAAGGCATTTGGGCAGAGTTGTATAGCAATATCAGCATAGACGTGTACCGCCGAAACTTACAACGTGCATATATAGATAGATTGGAATACTTAATGACGGAAAGTCAGGAACCACTTGAAGGTTTTGCAAGAAGCTATAGTAATCAAACACGTGTTTTGGTAAGCCAATCGGATATACGGGCCGTAAGTAGGGCGCAATTGGTAAATCTCAAAGCTGCTATTGACAAAAGTTTACCAAATATTACCGACCAAAATACACGCTATCATTTACAAGAATCTTTAGTTAGAATTGATACTATTTTAAACCCTAGCTAGTTAAAGCGATTTTAAGGTTTTCGAAAAGGCTTCGAGTGTATACTCGAGGTCTTTTTTTGTTATTGCATCGTTTAAGAAATAACTCTCAAATGCACTTGGTGGCAAATACACGCCACGCTGCAACATTCCATGAAAGTAGTTTTTGAACGTTTCGTTATTGCCTTTGGCAGCGGTGTCGAAATCCACCACGGGGGTATCCGTAAAATGAAGTGATATCATAGAACCCAATCGGTTGATTTGATACGGAATCTCCTTTTGCTCCAACAGCGGCACTATTTCGTGGTGCAAGTACGCTGTTTTTTCATCAAGACGGGTGTAGGTTTCGGGGGTATTCGCTAAAAGTTCCAGCATGGTCAATCCTGCCGTCATGGCTAAGGGGTTTCCACTCAGCGTTCCTGCTTGATATACGGGCCCTACTGGTGCCAAAAACGCCATGATTTCTTTACGAGCAGCAAATGCCCCAACAGGCAATCCACCTCCAATTACTTTCCCATAAGTAACCATATCGGCACGTACGCCTAAGCGTTCTTGCGCACCACCAGGCGCAAGTCGAAACCCAGTCATCACCTCATCAAAAATAAGAACTGTTCCATGGTTGTCGCACAATTGCCGTAAGCCTTCCAAAAAGCCTTCTTGAGGTAAAACACATCCCATATTTCCGGCAACCGGCTCCACAATAATAGCTGCAATTTGCTCTGGATTTGATGCAAAAATTTCTGCTACTTGCTCCAAGTTGTTGTATTGTGCCAAAAGGGTGTCTTGCGCAGTTCCAGAAGTTACTCCAGGACTGTTTGGACTGCCAAACGTAACCGCACCACTCCCCGCTTGTATCAAAAAAGCATCAGCGTGCCCGTGATAACAGCCAGCAAACTTAATAATTTTATCCCGCCCCGTATAGCCGCGTGCTAGGCGCACAGCACTCATACAGGCTTCTGTACCAGAGTTTACAAACCGAATTTGATCCATGTTTGGCACCATGGATAGGGCTTGCTTGGCAATTTGGGTTTCTAGCGCGGTAGGGATGCCATACGAAGTGCCTTTTTCGGCACGTTTTTGAATGGCTTCAACCACTTGCGGATGTGCATGCCCCAAAATCATAGGTCCCCACGAAGCGATGTAGTCTATGTACCGATTTCCATCTTCATCATACAAATACGCGCCTTTGGCATGGGTAAGAAAAATAGGGGTTCCCCCGACGGCATTAAAGGCACGAACAGGCGAATTTACACCTCCGGGAATTACGGTTTTTGCCTCGGCAAATAGGGCGCTGCTACGTTGGTATTGCATCATTTTAGTTTGAGTTGTTGCCCTATTGCCAATTCGGTAGATTGCAAGGCGTTTAGTTCCATTAATTTTTCTACACTGAGGTCAAATTTGTTTGAAATCGAATATAGGGTGTCGCCCTGTTGTACAGCATAAACACCTTTGAGTTTGGATTTTTTGGATGTAGCAATAGGGGCTTTGCTGCCGTCAAACTGCCAAAGTTCGTAGCGCTCAATGAGCGAAATGAGCTTGTAGGCATATTGAGGGTCGGTAGCATATCCTGCTTTTTTAAGCCCGTGTGCCCAACTCACATAATCTGTTTTTTTCATTTTAAAAAGGTCACTATATCGTTCTCTATTTCTCAAAAACTCAGAGTGATCCCTATAGGACTGTTCCACTTTTTTGTATTTGCGGAAACATTCGCCCATGGCATCATCGTCGTGCGAAACACTTGCGCCACGCCATCCTTTGTGACATTTAATTCCAAAATGGTTATTCGACTTTACTGCCAATTCACCAATTCCCGCTTGCGACTCCAATAGGCCTTGCGCCAAGGTGATACTCGCTGGAATACCATATTTATTCATCTCTTTTTGTGCCAATTCGGCATATTGCAACACATACACTTTCATGCGTGTTCGCGCATCGAGTTCAGTTAATTTTTTTTCAGCTTTTTTTGGCGAAGCCTCCTCAATTTTTTTGGTGGTGCGCTTAACCTCTCGATTATAAACTACCTTTTTTGAACCACAAGAAACTAAAAATAGCCCCATAAAAATAAGCGCTAGCCCTCTGGCCATTGCAGCTCGTGGCGGGAATTGAAGCCCGCGATACCTTGCGTTCCGCCGGTATGTATCAGTAAGAGTTTTGTTCCAAACGTCCATGTGTTGTCTTTTATCATTTGCACCAACTGAAACAGCATAGGTGCGGTATAAATTGGGTCTAGCAAAACACCCGTTTGCCGTAAAACCCTTGTCGCAAACGCAACAAGCTTCGCATCGGCTTGGGCATAGCCACGATAGCTAGCGTGTTGCACTAGCGACCAATTTTTAGCTGCTACAAAGTTACGAATACGCTCTGGTATTGTGGCATCATTTACCATTTGAAACCCCACAAGATGTTGGTGATCTGCTGCGGAATTTGCCAAACCCGCCAAAGTTCCGCCGGTGCCTACGGCACAACAAACGGTATCAAAGGCATCATCCGATGGAGTTAGTATTTCTTCGCAGCCTTTTACTGCCAAGGCGTTCGTTCCACCCTCGGGGAGTATGTACATCTCGCCATGAATTTGCTGTAAAGATTTTACCATACTACCCTGTTCTTTTAGGGCATATTCTTCTCTGGAAACAAAAACCAACTGCATACCGTTTTGTTGGCATTTTTCAAGGGTTGGATTTAAAGGTTTGTGTGCCAATTCATCGCCACGCACTAAACCAATAGCCATAATATTTTTATGATTTGCCATTGCGGCTACGGCTGCCAAATGATTGGAATAGGCACCGCCAAACGTGAGGAGCGCTTTGGCTTTTGACTGCTGAAACGCTTCGATATTATACACCAACTTTCGCCATTTGTTTCCCGAAGCAAGGGGATGAAGTCTATCTTCACGCTTGATATGCACCGAAAAACCGTGTTGCGCAAACTCGGGTAAATAAAGGGGTTGGTTTTTAGCCTTCAATAGCATGCCCAAAAATAATTGATGTTTAGATAATAATTTTAATACATTTTCGATTTAATGTAGTTCTAGGCATATGAGAAGGGAAACATTTGTAAAGTCTTGCAAAAAATAATTTCTTAGTTTTATAAAAATTTTAAATCAAATGGAAAGCATAGAAATAGACATATTAGACCCAAAGGCTGAACGTTTGCTTAAAAATTTAGCAGACATGAATCTAATTAAAATAACAAGTAAAAAAACAAAATCAGATTTTTCTGCGCTACTCAATAAACTTAGGTCAAAACCAACAGGGGAAATTTCATTAAAAGAAATTACGGCTGAAGTTGAAGCTGTTAGGAGCAAAAGACATGAAAAAAAATAAAGTAATCCTTGATACCAATCTGTGGATTAGCTTCTTAATTACCAAAAATTTTAGTTCTCTCGACAAACTCATTGAAAAGAATCATATTGAATTTGTGTTTTCAGTAGAACTACTTGAGGAATTTGTTGATGTAGTAAGTCGACCAAAGTTCAAGAAACATTTTTTGAAGAGAGATATAGAGAAAATTCTTGAGTATTTCAACGAATATGGAATATTAATAAAAGTTAAAACAAGCGTCCATCTCTGCAGAGACCAAAAGGATAACTTTCTGCTTAACTTAGCCATTGATGCAAAAGCAGATTATTTGATAACCGGAGACAATGACTTGCTGATTATGAATACTATTGAACAAACAACCATATCTACATATACCAGTTTTATCAAGCAAATTAGCTAAATAATCAAGTATTACAGCATTTATATAAATGCCGTTTTCGGCATGTTTTTTGTGTATTTTTATAAAAAATGACACTATGAAACGGTTTTTTCTCTTTGCTTCTGCCCTACTTCTTACGTCTTGTGCTGCCATTCGTGTGAGTAGCGATTATGATACCGGCGTTGATTTTACCAGCTACACCACCTATGCGTTTTTTAAACCTGGTATAGACAAGGCTGAAATTTCTGATTTAGACAAACGTCGCGTGTTACGTGCGCTCGAAAATGCGCTTGCGACAAAAGGATTTACCGCTTCTGAGAACCCTAATGTCTTGGTAAGTTTCCACACCAAAGCCGAAAAAAATGTCAACGTAAGTGATAGTTACCTAGGTTGGGGCGGTCCTTTTTATGGTCCTTACGGCGGTTGGGGCTGGGGCTGGGGATTTAACAGACCCTATAACGTAAACACCTCCACAACGGGTGTACTCTACATTGACCTTATTGATGCCACCACCAAAAAACTCATTTGGCAAGGAAAAGGCACAGGAATCCTTAGTAGAGGAACACCGCAAGAACGAGAAGAGCGCATCAACGCTTTTGTAATGGAAATCATGGAAGCCTATCCGCCCAGCAGTGAATAGGTTACTTAGGTAAAATTAGTGACTTACTGCACTACCAAATCTTTAGCGGCTGCTAGGGCATTGGCAATACCGTCGGGGTTTTTGCCACCAGCAGTAGCAAAAAACGGCTGTCCGCCTCCACCACCCTGAATGTGTGACCCAATCTGCTTGATAATGCCGTTGGCTTGCACATCCCCTTTTTCTGCAAGGGGTTTAGACACATAGCACGACAACATGGGTTTGTTGTTTTTTCGGCTTGCCAATACGGCTACCAAATCGGTACGGTTTTGTCCCAATTGGAATAAGGCGTCTTTCATGCCGGCTGCATCCAAATCTACCTCTTTAAACAAATACGAAATACCATTTTCTGTGGAAATACTGCTTTCCAAATCCGAAATCAATTGCTGCACCAACTTCTTGTTTAGCTGCTCAAGGTCTTTTCGCAATTTGACGTTTTCGTCTTGTAATGCCTGCACAGATTGAATTAAATCTTTAGGATTTTTAAGTTGGGCTTTCAGTTCGTCTACAATAGCCGCTTGATTGTATACCAATTTTTTAGCCTCATCAGCAGTTACTGCTTCAATACGTCGAATACCTGAAGCCACCGCTGTTTCACCAGTAATGGTAAAATGCCACAGTTCAGAGGTGTTTGCCACGTGCGTTCCGCCACACAATTCCATCGATTCGCCAAAGCGGATGGTGCGTACCGTATCGCCGTATTTTTCACCAAAAAGTGCCATAGCCCCACTTTCCATAGCTTGCTGATAGGGCATATTCCGGTGTTCTTCCAACGCAATTTGTTCTTGAATTCGTGCATTGACAAAAGTCTCCACAGCCGTGAGTTCATCTGGGGTAACTTTGGCAAAATGTGAAAAATCAAAACGCAAATACCCCGAACGCACCATAGACCCTTTTTGCGTAACGTGTTCGCCCAAAATAGCACGAAGTCCTTGGTGCAACAAATGCGTAGCTGTGTGATTGCAAGCTGTCGCTGCCCGCTTTTGAGGGTCAACTACTGCTGTAAATGTAGCATCTAGGTCTGCAGGGAGTTCGTTTGCAACATGGATAATCAGATTGTTTTCACGCTTGGTATCCGTGATGTAGGTTACATTTCCATTAGGTGCCTCCAAATAACCCTTATCGCCTACTTGCCCTCCACCCTCTGGGTAAAAAGGTGTTAGGTTAAATACGAGTTGAAAAGATGTACCATTTTTTGTAGTTACCTTGCGGTAGCGCACAATGCGTACCGGCGTTTTGAGCGTATCATAGCCCACAAATTCTTCTTCAGTATCACTTCTGAGTTCAACCCAATCATCGGTTTCTACTTGGGCTGCAGCTCTGGAACGGGCTTTTTGACGCTCCATCTCGGTAGTAAAATCTGCCTCGTTGAGGGTCATCCCCTGTTCCGAAAGAATCAGCGCAGTAAGATCAACGGGGAAACCAAAGGTGTCGTAAAGTTCAAAGGCTTTTGCGCCCGAAAGCTCTGTACCCCTGTTTGAAGCGATCAATTGTTGTAGCATCACCAAGCCCTGTGCCAAGGTTTTAAGAAAGGATTGCTCCTCCTCTTTAATAACATTCTGAATCAGATTTTGCTGCTCTTTGAGTTCGGGAAAGGCTTCGCCCATTTGATCGGTTAGTGTGTCAACAAGCGCAAAAATGAAAGGTTCTTTTTGGTCTAAAAACGTATATCCGTAACGGATGGCACGGCGCAAAATTCGACGAATGACATAGCCCGCTCCGTTGTTGGAGGGAAGTTGCCCATCGGCAATGGAAAAAGAAACTGCCCTAAGGTGGTCGGCAATCACACGAATGGCAATATCCGTTTCTTCTGTTTTGCCGTAGGTGGTCCCCGTACGTATTTCTATTTCACGAATAAGGGGCGAAAACACATCGGTGTCGTAATTGGATTGCACTCCTTGCACTACCATGCACAGACGTTCAAAACCCATTCCGGTGTCCACGTGCTGCTCGGGTAATTTTTCCAATGAGCCATTGGCTTTTCTGTTAAATTCAATAAACACCAAATTCCACACCTCCACCACTTGCGGATGGTCTTGGTTGACAAGTTCTGCTCCTGAAATTTTGGCTTTTTCCTCAGCACTTCGAATATCTACATGGATTTCAGAACAAGGTCCGCAGGGTCCTTGATCACCCATTTCCCAAAAGTTGTCTTTTTTAGAACCCATCAATATGCGCTCTGGGGCAATGTGTGCCTTCCAAAATTCGATAGCCTCGTTGTCCGTGGCTAATCCCTCGGCATCGTCTCCCTCAAAAACGGTTACATACAAGTCATTTTTATCAATTTTCATGACTTCCGTAAGGAATTCCCACGCATAGGCAATGGCTTCTTTTTTAAAGTAATCTCCAAAACTCCAATTGCCCAACATTTCAAACATGGTATGGTGGTAGGTGTCTTTTCCTACTTCTTCGAGGTCGTTATGCTTTCCTGAAACACGCAAGCACTTTTGGGTATCTGCAACACGGGTATTTTTTGCTTTTTTGTTGCCCAAAAAATATTCTTTGAATTGATTCATCCCTGCATTGGTAAACATAAGCGTAGGGTCATTTTTCATGACCATGGGTGCAGAAGGAACAATTTTGTGGGTTTTTACAGCGAAAAAGTCTAGAAATTGCGTACGAATTTGTTGTGCTTTCATGAAACCTGTTAGTGGTTAGTTCGAATTACGTATCTTTGTTTATTACTTAATTTCGAAGGAGTAAAAATAGTACATTTTACGGAATGGCAAAGGTAAAGTATTACTACGATCAAGAGAGTCTTTCTTATCGAAAGATAGAGGTAAAAAACCGCAGAAAAGTTCGCAACGTGTTGGCATTTATTGCAGCATCTGCGTTGTTTGGTGTAGGCTTTATGTTGTTTTTACTTTCTACCCCAGTTTTAAGCACCCCTACTGAAATTTCACAAGCACGCGAGTTAGACAATTACAAACTTAACTACGAACAGCTGCAACGTAAAATGGCTCAAGTGGAAGAAGTTTTGGGGCATCTGCAAGAGCGCGACAATCAAATCTACAGAGTTGTATTTGAAACCAACCCTATCAGCGAAGATGTACGTAAAGCAGGCTTTGGCGGAGCGAATCGGTACAAAAACTTAGAGGGTTTTGCCAATTCCGACTTAATTATCAGCACTACAAAACGATTAGATATTTTATCCAAACAAATGGTTGTGCAATCGAAGTCATTTGACGAAGTACAACGCCTCGCATTAGACAAAGAAAAACTTTTAGCATCCATCCCATCTATTCAACCTGTAACAAATGAAGATCTTACACGTATGGCATCTGGATTTGGATGGCGCACCGATCCGTTTACCAAAGCAAGACGCAGACACAAAGGCATGGATTTTACTGCGCCAAGCGGAACACCCATTTACGCCACAAGTGATGGAGTTGTAAAACGTGCTGACAATAGAGCCTCTGGCTATGGAAAACACATTCGTATTGAGCACGGTTTTGGTTACATGACGCTGTATGCGCATTTGAGTCAATATAAGGTAAAACGCGGACAACGCGTTAAACGTGGAGACATTATTGGCTATGTAGGGAATACAGGACGCTCTCAAGCCCCTCACCTCCACTACGAAATTTACAAAGATGGTGTGGCAGTAAACCCCATTAACTTCTATTCTGGTGACTTGAATCCAGAGGAGTTTGAAGCCATGCTAGAGGCTGCCAACCGCGAGAATCAATCGCTAGACTAATGCAACAGCGACTCCCCGAAAAATTATACTATAGCATTGGTGAAGTTGCCGAAGCTTTTGACGTAAATCCATCTTTGATTCGGTTTTGGGAAAAAGAATTTCAACTCATTAGTCCCAAAAAAACGCAACGAGGCACACGCAAGTTTTCAGCAAAAGACATTGAAAAGCTTGAACTCATCTACACCCTAGTTAAAGAACGTGGTTTCACATTAGAAGGTGCCAAAAAGCAATTAAACCAAGGGAACAAAGGAACCCTAGAGGTGCTAAAAAAGCTACAAAAAATTCGTCAAGAATTGCTTCGGATTAAGGCAGAATTGTAATTATTTTTTTCGAATAAAGACATCTATTGTAACGCCGTTAAAATCGTACTCGGCGCGAAGTTTATTTTCTAAAAATCGTTTGTAGGGCTCCTTAACATACTGGGGCAGATTGCAGAAAAAAGCAAACTGCGGGTGTGGCGAATGCAACTGGGTTGCAAACTTGATTTTCACATATTTTCCTTTGATAGCCGGAGGCGGAGTCCGCTCTATTATCGGCAGGATATAGTCGTTTAATTTACGTGTTGGAATGCGCTGCGAACGTCTTTTATACACATCTACTGCGGTTTCTATTGCCTTAAACACGCGTTGTTTGGTCAGGGAGGAAATAAAAACAATTGGCACATCCGTAAAAGGGGCGATTTCTTTACGAATATGGTCTTCAATCTGCTTGGTGGTATTTGTGTTTTTATCCATCAAATCCCACTTGTTTACCAAAATCACAACCCCTTTGTGGTTACGAGCTGCCAGCCAAAAAATATTTTTTACTTGGGAATCAAACGTCCGTGTAGCATCGTAAACCAACATGCATACATCCGAATACTCAAGAGAACGTAATGCACGCATAACGGAGTAGAACTCAATATTTTCCTTGACCTTTGATTTTCTGCGAATCCCGGCGGTATCGACCAAACAAAATTCAAATCCAAAACGGTTGTATACGGTATCAATACTATCTCGAGTAGTGCCTGCCTCATCTTTTACGATGTTACGAGGTTCGCCAATTAGGGCATTCACAAAAGAGGACTTCCCGGCATTGGGTCTTCCCACTACAGCAAAACGCGGAAGGTCTTCGGGCAAATCGGCGACTTGCTCGGGAAGGGATTCAACGAGTGCGTCTAACAATTCTCCAGTACCCCCACCGTTTACAGCAGAAATATGTATAAGATTATCTATTCCTAGTGAATAAAACTCTACCGTTGCGGGTACACGAAGCGCATTATCCACTTTGTTGACCACCAAAAAAACAGGTTTAGCAGACTTTCGAAGTAGCTTAGCAACCTCAAGATCCATAACATTTGGACCAGCTTCTACATCTACTAAAAAAAGAATGGCATCGGCTTCTGCAATGGCAATTTCAACTTGTTGGTCAATTTCTTTTTCGTAAGCATCATCGCCTCCTATCACATAACCGCCAGTATCAATAAGCATAAACTCACGTCCGTTCCAATCGGCTTTTCCATAGTGGCGGTCGCGGGTAACACCACTCGTGGCATCAACAATAGCCTCGCGACGTTGCACCAAACGGTTGAATAAGGTGGACTTTCCTACATTGGGTCTGCCGACAATAGCTACTAAGTTTCTCATGATAATTTGTTACAAAGGTACTCTACTTCAGGGTCAATAACCAAAACGTTTCAGCGCATTCGGGTTTGAACGCCAATCTTTATTCACTTTTACAAAGAGCTCAAGGTGAATTTTCTTGTCAAAAAAACGCTCCAACTCCTTTCGAGCCAAGGTACCCACTTTTTTTAGGGATTCCCCCTTATGCCCAATCAAAATGCCTTTTTGGGAATTCCGCTCTACATGAATTACCGCTTGAATTTTGATTATATTTTCCAAGTTCTTGAACAACTCTGTATCTACCTCTACGGAATAAGGAATCTCTTTGTCATAGGTTAAAAGTATTTTTTCACGGATGACCTCATTTACCACAAAACGCTCAGACCTATCGGTGAGTTGGTCTTTAGGAAAATAGGGCGGGTGTTCGGGAAGTAGGGAAACAATATGTGTTACAAGTGCATCAATCTGAAATTTTTCCAGCGCTGAAATACTCCAAATATCTGCACTAGGGAGTTGATCTTTCCAGACATCAATGGTCTGCTCAAGGAGTTGTTGATTTCCAGTATCTATTTTATTAATGGCAAGAATGAGTGGTTTTTGGGTTTTTGCCAAACGAGAAATTACCTCTTGATTTTTAGCTTTTTTTTCTCCGATTTCAACCATATAAATAAGTACATCGGCATCATCAAAAACAGCGTCCAAAGCCTCCATCATACTCTCTTGAAGCTTGTATGCAGGAGCAATAATTCCTGGAGTGTCGGAAAGAATAAGCTGATAATCGGGAGTATTAAGCATACCTAAAATACGGTGTCTTGTGGTTTGCGCTTTGGCAGTAGCAATAACCAACTTTTGTCCCAAAATGGCATTGGTAAGCGTAGACTTCCCCACATTTGGACTACCAATAATATTAACAAAACCCGATTTATGCATTTGGCAAAGATACGTATTGGTAGGCGTAAAAATTCATCGCTCCATCAAACCAGTTCCATTGAACTTAGGAATAATTGATATCTTGCGAACAACAAGAATTAGAAGAGCACCCAAGAGGTCCAAAAATTGTCTATGCCATACAGGACAGTACACAACAGTTACAACTTTATTAGTACTTATTTTTGACTAAATTTTAATTAAATATCGAATTTATACTACAATGAAAAAGACGTATAAACATGTAGACTATCTATGGGATGACAACAAAGCTAACGAATTAGCAGGAGACGAAGTTGCATTATTCCTTTACCGCTCAAATATTTTAGGCGCAGACTTAAGAATCACCAATTATGGCGGCGGTAATACTTCTTGTAAAACCATAGAAAAAGACCCATTAACAAACGATGAGGTAGAAGTAATGTGGGTGAAAGGCTCTGGAGGTGACATAGGAACGCTTACAAGAGCCGGTATTGCAGGCTTATACACTGACCGATTAAGAAATCTTAAAAATGTTTACGGCGGTTTGGAAGACGAAGACCGCATGGTTGGCTTGTTTAATCATTGTATTTTTGATTTAGACTCAAAAGCACCTTCCATAGACACCCCCCTTCACGGATTACTACCCTTTAAGCACATTGACCACCTGCACCCTGACGCATTAATAGCAGTAGCTGCTGCAGCCGATAGCGAAAAGGTTACAAAAGAAATTTGGGGAGATACTATGGGCTGGGTGCCATGGCAACGTCCTGGGTTTGATTTAGCATTACAACTTGAGAAGTGTCTAAATGACAACCCCGGAATTAGAGGAATTGTTCTTGGCTCTCACGGATTATTTACATGGGGTGACACTTCCTATGAGTGTTATCTAAATTCGCTTGAAGTGATTGAAACAGCTTCTGAATACATTCAAAACAAAATTGCCGAAAAGGGCAGTGTGTTTGGCGGTCAAAAAATGGAATCACTGCCAGCAGATGAGCGCAAAGAAAAGGCAGCGCAATTAATGCCAATTCTACGTGGTTTATGTTCGTCTGAGAATCAAATGATCGGGCATTTTTCTGACACAGATGTGGTTATGGAGTACATCAACTCCAACGATTTAGAGCGTTTAGCTCCTATGGGGACTTCGTGTCCTGACCACTTCTTGAGAACAAAAATTCAGCCGCTTGTTTTAGATTTATCAACTTCCGAAGACTTGTCTGACACTGCTGCAGTTTTGGAAAAGCTCAATCCTGCTTTTGAGCAGTACAGAGATGAATATGCTGCGTATTACAACCAATGTAAACGTGACAATTCTCCAGCTATGCGCGATCCAAATCCGGTGATTATTATTTATCCTGGAGTAGGTATGTTCAGCTTTGCCAAAAACAAACAAACCACTCGTGTGGCAAGTGAATTTTACATCAATGCCATTAATGTAATGCGTGGTGCTGAAGCGATTTCTTCATACACTTCACTGCCAAGACAAGAAGCTTTTGATATTGAATACTGGTTATTGGAAGAGGCAAAACTTCAACGTATGCCTAAAGAAAAACCATTGTCAAGAAGAGTAGCGCTTGTTACTGGAGCCGGAGGTGGTATTGGTAAAGCCATTGCAGACAAACTTGCAGAAGAAGGTGCTAACGTAGTGCTTACCGATATTGCTGAAGACCGATTGCAAGAAGCTGTTGCCACATACAAAGCTGACGTTGCTACATATGCCGTTTGTGATGTTACCAGCCAGGAATCTATTGCAAATGCGTTTAAAGCAGCTTGTTTGGCTTTTGGTGGTGTTGATATTGTAGTACACTCTGCCGGATTGGCAATTTCTAAACCGCTATTGGACACCTCGGATAAGGATTGGAATATTCTCCAAAACGTGTTGGTGAAAGGACAGTTTGAATTGGCTAAAGAAGCCGTTTCAGTAATGAGAAGCCAAAACCTTGGTGGAGACTTCATCTCTATTGCATCTAAAAATGGATTGGTTTCTGGACCAAATAATGTGGCTTATGGAACTTCAAAAGCAGCTCAACAACACATGGTGCGCTTATTAGCAGCAGAGTTGGCTCAAGATAAAATCCGTGTGAATACGGTAAATCCTGACGGTGTAATTGTTGGTTCCAAAATTTGGGAAGGCGAATGGGCACAAGGCAGAGCAAAAGCGTACGGAATTACTGTTGAGGAACTTCCTAAACACTACGCCAAGAGAAACCTATTGAATGAAATCATTTATCCTGCAGATATTGCTGATGGGGTATTTGCTTGTGTGGGTGTACTCAATAAAACCACAGGAAACATCATTAATGTAGATGGCGGAATGGCTAATGCTTTTGTTAGATAAATAATTTTTTAATTTAGGAAATACTGTTTCGAACAAATAAAGAGATATGATTATCAAACAAGAACAGGTACAAGACCTTAACGCTAAAAAAAGTGCTGAACATCAAGGGCAGTTTAATTTCTTATCAGACAATTTGTCTAATAAAGGCGTTAATATTGATCAGGTGATTCATAAACTTGCCGATTTTCAAGTAGCTATACCTTCATGGGCACTAGGTGCTGGCGGAACTCGATTTGGAAGGTTTCCGTTTGGAGGCGAGCCTTCATCTTTAGAACAAAAGCTAGATGATATTGGGCTTATTCACGCGCTGACGCAAACTGCAGGTGCCGTATCACTTCACATTCCATGGGACATTCCCTCGGATTATGCTGCTATCAAAGAACGCGCCGACGCACATGGCATTGTTTTCGACGCCATGAATTCCAATACCTTTCAAGACCAAAAAGGTGCTGCACATTCATACAAAAACGGTTCTTTATCCTCAGTTGACAAAGGGTCAAGAGAGCAAGCAATTGCGCATAATATTGACGTGATTCGTATGGGTGAAAAACTTGGGTCAAAAAGTTTGACAGTATGGCTGGCAGATGGATCGTCCTTTCCAGGGCAATCGAATTTCCAAACCGTTTTGAGTCATACCCAAGATTCGCTTAAAACCATTTATAAGGAATTAGCTGACGATTGGAAATTGCTCATCGAGTATAAACCCTATGAGCCAAATTTCTATTCTACTGTAATTCAAGATTGGGGTACGTCATTTATGTTGGCAAATGCCTGTGGCGACAAGGCATATACCCTAGTTGATTTGGGACACCATTTACCCAATACAAACATTGAGCAAATTGTTTCAACGCTTATGCTTAAAGGTAAATTGGGCGGCTTCCACTTTAACGACAGCAAATACGGAGATGATGATTTAACAGTTGGTTCAATAAAACCCTACTCGCTGTTTTTAATTTTCAATTCTTTGGTATACGGTTTAGAAAACAACGCTCAAAACCCCTACCCGGCTTGGATGATTGATGCTTCGCACAATGTTAAAGATCCCCTTGAAGATTTGATGCAATCGTTAGATGCAATTTTGGAAGCGTATGCGAAAGCATTGTTAGTGGATCAAGTAAAACTTGCGCAAGCGCAAGAATCTTGTGATGTAACGCTTTGTCAAGAAATTCTTCAAGATGCCTACCGTACAGACGTAAGACCACTTATCAGACAGGCAAGAATGCAACGCGGTGGAGCTATTGATCCAATTGGAGCCTATAGAGCACTGGGCGTTCGAAAAGGGTTAATTGATGAAAGAGGGTTAGAAAGTACGGCAACAGGATTATAAAATGAGTGCACAAAAGGTAACCGCAGTATTCGACATAGGTAAAACAAATAAGAAATTTTTCTTGTTTGATAGCGAATTTCAGGAGGTTTATCGTGAATACAGTCGTTTTGAAAACATTACTGATGAAGATGGTCATCCAACGGAAGATGTTTATGCCTTAGAAAAGTGGATCAAAGAATCCTTCGACCGCTTATTGCGTTCAGAGAAATATGACATTCAAGCCATAAATTTTTCTACATACGGAGCAAGTTTGGTGCATTTGGATGAAAACGGAAATCTCGTTACGCCATTGTATAATTACACCAAAGAGATTCCTGATGAGGTGGTAGCATCGTTCTACGAAACCTATGGTCCTGAGTTGGAATTGGCGGCAGAAACGGGCTCACCAAAAGCCGGATTACTAAATTCGGGGATTCAACTGTATTGGCTAAAACATTACAAACCAGAAGTGTTTAAGAAAATTAAAAAAACACTTCATCTTCCTCAATTCATAAGCTATCTATTTACTGCAATTCCGCTGTCGGAATACACCAGTATTGGATGTCATACAGCGCTATGGAATTACACCAAAAAGGATTATCACGATTGGGTATATAAAGAGGGATTTAATACCATTTTACCTCCAATAGTATCTACGGAAACCTCGATTAACATCAATTATCGCGGAAAACGTCTCAAAATTGGTGTTGGGATTCATGACAGTTCAGCTGCACTACTCCCTTACGTACGTTCGTTACGCAAAAGATTTGTCCTTGTTTCAACGGGAACATGGAGTATTAGTCTAAATCCATTTTCAGAGGGGGCATTGACAACAGATGAAATTTCACAAAACTGTTTAAACTATATGCGCATCAATGGAAATCCAGTGAAAGCTGCGCGTTTATTTTTGGGGGACGAGTATTCGTTTCAAGTAAGAGAAATCGAAGCCAAATTTGGACTAGATGAAAGTTTCCACAGAAATGTCAAATTTGATCGCGACATATATTTAAGGTTAGCTGGGAAACCAAAACGTTATTTTAAATGGCGTAGCTTAGATTCGGATAAGATGCCGGAAGCAACACATCTTGATTTTCGAAACGCAGAAGACGCCTATCACCAACTGATGATAGAATTGGTTGAACTACAAGTTGAACAAATTGCATTAGCCGCTGGAGAAAAAAAATTAAAGCGCATTTATATTGACGGTGGATTTAGCGATAACGACGTATTTATTAAATTGCTATCTGTTGCTTTCCCAGATGTGAAACTGCGAAGCACAACCTCTTCGTTAGGATCAGCCTTGGGTGCTGCAATTGCCATTTCAGACACGAAGTTAGACTCCAAATTTTTAGAAAACAATTATTCACTCACAAAGCATTTACCAATACTATTTAAGCTAGATGAATCAGAAATTATTAAGTAAATACCCTTCCGTTAACGAACTTAGGGCAAAAGCTAAAAAGAGAATGCCTGCATTTTCTTTCGAATATTTAGATGGAGGATGTAACGACGATGTATCATTACACCTAAACACCTCCGATATTCACGAAGTAAAGTTGGAACCTAGATATTTGCGAAATCATGGTGAATCTAGTATAAAAACCACGCTTTTTGGAAAAGAATACGATGCGCCTTTCGGCATTGCTCCAGTAGGGTTACAAGGGCTCATGTGGCCTAATTCTGCTCAAATATTAGCAAAGGCAGCACATAAGCACAATGTTCCGTTTATTTTATCGACTGTTACGACAATGGACATTGAAGAAGCTGCGGAACTCACCGAGGGGAACGCTTGGTTTCAACTCTATAATCCAGTAGAAGATCACATACGAAACGGACTCATTGACAGAGCGCAAGCCGCAGGAGCGCCGGTACTTGTACTGCTTTCTGATGTTCCCACATTTGGATACCGTCCAAGGGATTATAAAAATCACCTCGCCTTGCCACCAAAAATGACGCTAAAGAATATTTTACGTGTTTTTGGAAAACCCACTTGGGCGATGCAAACGCTACGTCACGGAATTCCTAGCTTTAACAATCTTAAAGAATACACTCCCGAGGGATTGAACCTCAAGCAGTTGGGATATTTTATGGACCGAACCTTTTCGGGTAAACTCAATGAAGAAAAAATTGCGCCTATCCGTGAGCGTTGGAAAGGGAAACTGGTCCTTAAAGGAGTTGCTTCTGAAAGAGATACTGAGGATGCTATCAAGATGGGATTCGATGGGATTATAGTTTCTAACCACGGGGGACGTCAGCTTGATGCTTCAGAATCTACAATCTCAATAACAAACCGTATCAGTAAAAAATATGGTGATAAAATTGAAATCATGATGGACTCTGGTATGCGATCAGGACCCGATATTGCCAGAGCAATGGCTAGCGGTGCTAAGTTTACCTTTATGGGCAGAAGTTTTATGTATGGCGCAGGTGCCCTTGGAAACAAAGGTGGCGATCATACCATTGATATTTTAAAAGTACAGTTCAAACAAGTAATGGATCAATTGTGCTGTACTAAAGTAGCGGATTTGCCTAACCACCTTATCCAATAGCAATGCATTAACAACAAACAACTAAACTAAAATGAGTCAAACAGACATTACCACAGATGCTCAAGTTTCTTCGGGAGGAGAATTTGAACGCAGTAGAGTCCCCGAAAATAAATTGAAAGGCTGGTTGAGTTTTTTAGGCATGTATGCCGGAGAACACGCCGCAGGTACAGAGTTTATCATCGGACCCTTGTTCTTAACTACTGGGGTTAGTGCTTTTGACTTGATTGTAGGTTTGCTTTTTGGAAACCTAATGGCAGTACTCAGCTGGAGGTTTCTAACCGCAGAAATTGCTGTCAAAAATCGTTTGACACTCTATTTTCAATTGGAAAAAATAACAGGAAAAAAATTGGTTACGGTGTATAACCTAGCCAACGGTGTACTGTTTTGTTTTCTAGCGGGTTCTATGATTACCGTATCTGCTACTGCAGTGGGAATCCCTTTTGGAATGGAAATGCCAAAACTAACAGACACCATGCCCAACGGCACCATGTGGATTGTTATTGTAGTTCTTATTGGATTGGTAATCTCGCTCATTGCAGCAAAAGGATTTAACATTGTTTCAAAAGCAGCAAACTGGATGTCGCCACTTATTGTAGCAGGGTTTTTTATTGCTGGAATTGTTGCCTTAAACCAACTTGGTGTGGGTAGTTTTTCAGACTTCTGGAACATTTGGGGTGAGGGCTCAGACCCATTCCCTGGGCAGATAAAATATACCTTTTGGCATGTATTCTTTTGGTCTTGGTTTGCTAATGCGGCTATGCATATTGGGATGTCTGATTTGTCAGTATTCCGCTTTGCAAAAAAACCATCGTCTGGATGGACGACTGCTGCAGGGATGTATGTAGGGCACTACATGGCATGGATTTCAGCAGCATTGCTTTATGCGGTATATATTCAATCTCCAGAAGCACAAGCATTGCTTTCTTCTGGTCAAGCACCTGCGGTAGCGCCTGGTCCTTTAGCCTATAACGCCATAGGCGTGTTTGGAATTCTTGTTGTGCTTCTTGCTGGTTGGACAACTGCTAACCCAACCATTTACAGAGCAGGACTGGCCTTTCAGGCGATACTTCCAAAGGCATCAACGTTTTGGGTTACCATTATTGCTGGAACCATAGCAACCGTAGCAGGTATTTTCCCTGCATTTGCCATGAAATTACTGGATTTTGTAGCCCTCTATGGATTTGTTTTAGCACCTATTGGAGCAGTAATTGTCTTTGAACATTTCTTTGCTAAAAGAGCAGGCATTGAAATAAATTACGCTGAAAAAGCAGGAATCAACTTCAATTTTGCAGTACTCATCGCATGGGCATTAAGTTTCGGAATATTCTATTATATCTCTGTGAAACAAGGTGTATTCCTATCATTTGTAACACTTCCGGCATGGATAACTTGCGGGGTGTTGTATATAGTTTTAAGCAAAAGACTTCAGAAAAAGAAATAGTTTTTCTGTTTAACTTCGACAAAAACCACATAAAACGAAAGCTCATTTTATGTGGTTTTTTGTTTTTAGAATATTCTAAAATAGCTAAGGGTGTTGCTGTGATTAGGAATATATAGGGGATGAATAAAAAAAATGAGCCGTTTTAATTAACATCGCTATTTTTGTGCACTAACCAGCGCTCTAAAGTATGGACATTTATAAGCATATATCCATTGACGAAAACTCTAGAATCCCAAAGTATCAACAAATTGTTGATGCAGTAACGGCAAATATTGCCAACGGAAATTTTGGTATCGACTTAAAAATGCCCTCGATTAACAGGTTTAGCGAAGAGTATTATCTCTCAAGAGATACTGTTGAAAAAGCCTATGGCATTTTAAAAGATAGAAACATCATTGCGTCCATCCGCGGAAAAGGCTTTTATATTTCGAGTACGCAGCTGCTAGCAAAAAAACGAATCTTATTTCTGGTCAATAAGCTGAGTAATTACAAACTCAAAACCTACAATCACTTTATTGAAAATATTGGAGCAAACTGCCATACAGACCTACACGTTTATCATTGCGATGAGACCTTATTTTTAAACCTCATTGACAAGCACAAATCGTCCTATGATTATTATGTAATCATGTCACATTTTAAAACAGACGAGCTTAAGCACGTGAGTTATACTCCGAAAACCCTTGAGGCGTTAAGCAAAATTCCTCAGAACAAACTTGTCTTTTTAGATAACGTAAAGCAAAACTTTGAGGGAGCCTTCGGAGAGGTGTATCAAGACTTTGAGGAAGATATTTATAACGCACTAACAGAAGGGTTAAGCAAGATTAAGAAATATAAAAAAGTGATATTAGTCTATGCAGAAAAATCGCTTTATCCCTACCCAAGGCGAATTTTACACGGATTTAGAAAATTTTGTGTGAGCAACAGTTTAGATTTCGAGGTTATAGAAAAAGTCTTCGACAATATGATTTTAAAAGAGGGCGATTTGTTTATCACCATTGATGAAACCGATCTTGTAAATCTAATAAAACAAGCCAAAGAAGACGAGTATGCACTTGGAAAAGACATTGGGATTATATCCTATAACGATACTCCCCTAAAAGGATTATTAGGAGTTACGGTAATGTCAACAGACTTTAAGGACATGGGAGAAAAAACAGCAGATATTATCCTAAATAAAACCGAACTAACAAGTATTAAAGTTCCATTTAAATTCATTGAACGCGATTCGCTTTAAAGACTTTTCGCAATTCATTAGGTCTTTAAACCAAAAACATTATTCCTTAAAATCGTATTCTTTATAAAAAGTGTGACTGTCGTCTGTTGTGATTTCTATATTTCTGAAAATCAACTTTTTGCCATCCCCAATATAAATACTTTTAAGCGAGTCGTCTTTGTTTAACGTAATAACAGCAAAGGAACCCTTAAAATAAATAGGCAATTCGTCATGCATAAAAACGGTATTTTTTGATTGAGTTATGACGTATTGCTTCAGAAGTTCAGATGGCGTTTGACTAACGATTTTTAGCCCCTTATAACTACCGTCCTGATGAATTTTTGAAACAGATTGTACAGAAGGCTTCTCGTATTTGTTATAGGGCTCATATACCACAACAAATGGGTTTTGCCATGCTTCTCCTGCATTGCGAATAACCAAAGTTGGTGTTGGCATTGTGTCATAGGGTTTTGGAGACTCAAAAGTGATGGGTGCTTTTACCTTGGTGTAGGTTCTACCTTTAAAACCAGGTATGTGCAATCGCATAAATATGCCGGTGTGTAACTTTTCGGTATGAAATGTAGCTGTAATGTCTTTGTAATATTCTTGGGATGTTTGTACATCCTCAAAGAAATGCCAACCCGGATTTCTGTACTGCTTGTTGCCAATCCATGGCGCATTGGCATTTGACATATACCGATTGGGTGTTTTTACAAAGTTCATGTCATCATTCTCAAAAACCAATTTATCGCCAATATTGTGATATAAATAGTCGTGATATTCATGGGGAAGTCTAGACTTTGAACGAAATACATCTACGTAATACCCTGTTGTGGGAGAGGTTCGAATCAATGCTAAAGTGCGTTCTTGTGTGGCCTCGGCGTTGTCTCCCTTATCATCTTCAAAACTTGTTTGACTAAACGAGTGATAAGGCGAAACCCCTGCTTGCCCGACTTTTGGTTCCATGGCAATGGGAGTAACCGTGTTTATTCCCAAATTAACCCAACCCCCTTCTCCTTGAGAACTGCCATTTACGATTACGGTGTTGTGTGCTGCAAAAATTCTGGAATAGTTTTCATGCAGGTCTTTGCCATACTTTTTCCTCCCATGATCAACACCCAAAACTTGCCCCTCGCCGTACAACTCCATATGCATCCCCTCTGCATGCCCGTGAACCATATGGGCACCACCAACAAAACACATAAGACCATCTTTGGGATCTTGTGTAGAACTCAAATTTCGTTGCATTACAATTCCTGCGTGATAAACCCTATCAGTTCGTGGCAAGACAATATTTAAAGGGGTTTCTTTGAACTTTTCAGTGTACCAAAACAACGCCTCAACGCTTTGACGTTTGTATTTTCCTTTCTGAAGAGCTCTACTGAGAAGTGGCGCAAATTTGTCTTTCAAGGCGTTTAGTCCATCCATTTTGGCAAGCAAAAAAGCATTTTCATACGCCTGGTAAGGCGCATGAGCGCGTCTGTGCCCATCTCCCCAACGAACAATTTCATTGTTTGGATACACAAAGTAATCTAGGCGGGGTAAGGCGTACAGGATATTTGGATATTTTTTCCCTAGCGCTAAGGAAGGGTCATAACGATTTACGACCCACATCAGCTTTGCCAAAATAGCTGTAGAATGATTTAAATATTGTGAAGTTTCTGGCCAAATATCCCCCTGATTTTTATAATTTTTTGCCATCACATCAAGGGCATCTTGGTTTTCTGTACTTTCTTCTAGGAAATATGACAACCACTTTTCACGTTCGGCAACATCGTCCATAGCCAACGCATTATACACCAAACTGGGTGCCTCTAAAACACAATGATTTGAACCTGTTTGTCCATAGTTAACCGTTATGTTGGCATAGGTTCTAAACACCTGTTGCGCTGCTGCAAATGGAAAACTAACTTCATTGTTTTGAATAATATCAAAAGATTTACCGTCGTTTTGGATGTAGGGATAAATAAAGTCATAAATCAAGGGCAATCTATACCCAATAACACGAACTTCTCGAAAACCATCATAAGGAAACAGCCAACCTCCCCTAGCCCTCCAATCAGACACCTCCGATTGCTGCACAGCTTTTATAAAAGCGTAAAGGATACTACTTGCAACATAAGCGTATTTTTCGTCTTTGGTTAAAAAATACGCCTGACCACAATCCAGAGCTATTTGTAAGTATGTGATTAAATCCTCCGCCGGCTTCCACTCTTTTTCAGTAGCGTTATCAAGATTTCGCTGCTTCCCGTTTTCTATATGGTATGTTTTAAAGAAAGGAGGATATTGCTCAAACTTTCCTGCATTCCAATCAAATGGTAGCTTATTTAAATACGCTTTAGGGTTTTTATAAAATTGCTTTACCTCGGCGTCCGATCGTTGTATGAGACTTGTGTAAATTTCATTTGCCCAGGGTTCTAACTCAATTTTTTTAAGAATTTGGTCTCGTTCACTAGATTTCGTCAATATAAACGGCCGAGATGTGTTTTGTCCATGCGCAAGAAATACGACTATTAGCAAGAGCCATAATACGTAATTTTTCAGTTGTGTTGTTGAGTGTATCATTTGCTGCTCATATGCTTTAAGGGTTAACACGGGTTACTTTTTATTGATAAAATCCAACATCGCTTTACGGTAGTGCAAATAATCATTGGGTGGCGAACTCGCATTCTTATCAAGGTATTTTTTTATCCATTGTGGATGCTTTAAGGCGCTTGGATTGCCTTCAAAGATGTTGTTAAGAAATGTCCCCGTGGTTTTGGATTGCTTCAAATGTTCTGGCAAGTGTGTGTATCCTCTTAGTGGTTTTAAACCCATAAAGTGATTTGTAAGTAACGCCACATCTGGCGATTCGGCATAGGGAATTGTTGCTCCTTTTTTAATACCAGGTCCATAAAAATTCATGTATATCTGCCACGAAGACAATTGTTCAGACAAGTGATTGCTCTTTTTTAAAGTCCCCATACCATGATCGGCTGAGATGATAAAAAATGTAGTGTCCCACAAGCCTTCCCTTTTTAAAAATGCAACCAATTTTCCCAATTGTGCATCTGCATTTAAAATAGCTTTAATGTAATCAGTATCTGGATTGGTTTTATCTAGCGGACCTTTCCACGAACTTCGTATTTCTTGCAGATGCAACCGCACCAATGAGGCACCATCTTCTTTGATATGCTTTATTGCTAAATCAACAACCTTTTGGTCAGGCATAATTTCAGCATAATGAATGTCTGGGGTTTGAAAAATAGCATATAACGAATGGCCTCCAACATAAACCGATTTGATGCTATTTCGTCGAGCCGAAAGAAAAATGTCATCTATATCTTGTGTTTCAAAAACGTGGGTTCCTGTGTGCATACCAATATTTGGTGGTGAGGCACCTCCCCATGGCTCGCTACCGTCGGGTAGTTTTACGCGTCCAACAGGGCTATTTGAGTAGGCATCTTCAACAACAACTCCGTTATTTGCAAAAAACGCTAGGTTTACAGCGCCCGCTTGAATCGCCGTTTCAGCAGCATCCTTCATTAGTCCATCAATGATAAACTGAACAACTATAGGCTGTTTATTTTCTGTTTTTGCTAGCTTTTTGAACGGACTACAACCTGCTAAGAACAAGGTTGTAATTGTTAGAGTATAGAAGGTTTTCACTTAAGGAAATTATTTAGTTAAAAAATCGTCCCCCCATTTTTCTCTTAACTCTTGTGAGAGTTGAGCTACCGTTTCTTGATATGCTGGTTTTTCGGCTAAATTATCCAGTTCCATTGGGTCGGTTTTATGATCAAACAACATGCGGGCATAAGCCACGCCGTCATCTTTGGTCCATTCGGTATAAAACAAGTCCCCTTTAATTAACGTAACCGCATCCTTAAACTTGGAAACCGCCCAATCTTTTTTAGGGGATTCCCCATTTAAAATGGGCACAAAGCTTGTTCCCTCCAACGAATCTGGACCTTGAATCCCCAACAACTCAACCAAACTCGGATAAATATCGATGTATTCGGTAATTGCGGTAGTTCTTTCTCCTTTTGTCTTGCCAGGAACTTTTATAACCAGTGGCGTTTTGAGGGCGGTTTCAAAGGTTACATGCTTACACCAAAGTTTATGATCGCCCAAATTCCATCCGTGATCACCCCATAAAACTACAATTGTATCATCATCTAATTCCAGACGTTTTAGCTCATCCAACACCAAGCCGATTTGAGCATCTACATAACTCACGCACGCATAGTAACCATGAATAAGTTCTTTGGCTAATGCTTGTGAAATATCACCATTTTTAGGTACAGTATGATATTTGCGAAGTTCTCCAAATCTGTGAAAAGCCTCTTTCGGAGTAGACGAAGGTTGCACATAGCTTTCTGGTAATTCGATTTTGTTTCTATCGTATAAGTCCCAATATTTTTTTGGTGCATTGAATGGTAAGTGCGGCTTCATAAATCCGAGTGCCAGAAAAAAAGGTTGGTTTTTATCCTTTAATTTTCTCAAATCCTCAATTCCTTTTTTAGCAATTTTTCCATCGAAATAGGCATCATCTTCAACATCTGCCCTTTCTGTTGGCATGCCGTAATTCGTCTGTATAGCCTGTTTTACATGAATCGCTAATTGGTAGTCTCTAATATTTCCTTTTGGAAACCATCTTGCATCCCAAGCAGTTGAATCATCTTTTCCACTATGATAAATTTTACCATTAGAAATGGTGGTATACCCGTTTTGCTTTAAAAGTAAAGGCAATGATACCGCATTTGGAGCATCTATGTCTTTCTCTGTGAATGCATTTAAAAAACGATGACGTGTTGGTCTTATACCTGTAAGCAAACTTGCCCTTGAAGCCCCGCAAACAGGCACATTACAATAGGCCCTATCAAATACTAAACTTTCAGTAGCCAGTTTATCAAGGTTTGGAGATTGAATATGATTGGCACCATAAAAATTAAGCTCTGGACGTAAATCGTCAACGGCAATAAACAATATGTTTTTAGGTTTGGTTGCCGTTTTAGTGCTATTACTATTTACCACACAACCTAGGAACACTAAGGGTAACATACACAATAAAATAATTCTGTTTTTCATAATTTAAATGTTACTAATTTTACAGGACCTTCAATTCCCAGAGGTATTTTACCGTTCTTCTTATAGGAACGGGTCCACCTATTTACCATGTTGTTATCTATATACATACAATAGTTTGCTAAAACAGTGGTATACCGTATTTCAATTTCATTTTTACCCACTTTCAATACGTCGCCTACGGGATATATGGCCTTACCATACCAACGCTTTCCCACCTTTTTCCCATTAATATAGAGTGCGGTAATCCCCTCGTTGACCTCGCCCAAGTCTAGGTGTGTATACGTATCCTTGATATCGATTTGTGTTTTGTAAATAAGCTCGCCGGCAAAAGCGTTTTGCGTATCGTCTTTGGAGGCACCAAAGTTTGAAAGCTGTTCCATTTCCCAAGTAAAACGCGTTCCGTCTACGCGATTTCCAAGTACGTTCCAATTGCTTTCAATTACTATTGAGCTTGCCAAAACAGGATTTATATTCTTAGGCTTTCTTGCTGGTTTCTCGGCTTCAAAAACCAACAATAGAGATGCTAACGGTTCGAGTGTAATTTCTAGTTCATTGGGAGCACCCGCAAAAGAAAAGGGTGTGCGTTCTCCCGTTTCTGGATTCCATTTGTAAGGATATTTGTCCGTAATGGGAAATTTAGCATCAAAACGAACAGTTGTTTTGCGGTTGACGTTCGTGAAAAAATAAAGTTCTTTATCTGGGGTTGACTGATGTATTTGAAACACATTTTCACTGGGATTACTAATTTCTACATCGGGCGATAAGGCAGTGCTTTCCAACACGTTCTTAGTCCAAACTAAAAGTGAATTCAAGGATTTTGGTTGCTTCACAGACACTATAGATGAAGCATAGTGCTCCTTTATTTTGTTCATGGCATCAACAACCATCGCATCATTAGCTTGGAAATCTTTAAACCCTGTAGCTTTATTAGGCAAACCATCAATAACGATGAGTTTCCCTCCAGAAGCGACAAACTCCTTTAATGGTTTTAGGGCAGCTGTATCAATAGACTCGATACTTGCCAAAACAAGTACCTTAAATTCCATATCACCATAAGAGATTATACCATCACGGACAGTCGATGTTGCCAAAACATTCTGATTGATATAATCGCAAGAATATCCCAGCTGACTGATGGGTTCCCATAATTTGTATAGGTATTGCGGTTCTAAATGAAAGGGCTCGCGCGCCAGTCCTTTGTCTCCCCAAACATCAAGGGTTGGTCCCAAAATAGCAATCGATTTTTTGGGTTGAGAATTTTGAAAAACATAAGACAATCTTGCATTATAATCTACCCAATTCCGAAGATGCTTCCACCACGGATTTTGTTCACTAAAATACGCACCATACCTAATCCATCCTGGAAAAGGTACATCGTCTGGAGAATAATTATAACCATGCAAAACCGTATGATTTATACCTGTAATAAAGTTCATGTCGTCATGCTGCTTTATCTCTTCTAGGGTTGTTTTAAAAACCCCTGTAGTGTTAGTCATCGCCTCACAACTGGTAATTTTTTTAGCTGTCAAATGCGCTGCCGATGATGCGTACAGATTCCAAATTTTATCTCCTCGGTGTTGACTCCACTGAAATGTATCTCCTTTCATTTCGGCAATATATATCCAGTTGTTACTTTCAGGAATGTCTGCTAGCATATAGCCATCTAGCATTCCCATCAAAAAAGGAGTTCCATAGGCCTGATAACGGCATAGTATTCCATTTTCTTCACAAAAGGTTTTGTAGGTTTTCGTGAAATTGTCCAAAAACGTTTCTACCAGTAGTTTGTTATAATCAAAACGAACGCGCTTTAACTGATTTTTAAATCCTTCTGAAAATTGAGCCGAATATGTGCTATTGGAATAGTCTTGATGCCCCTGATAAAATACAAACGGCATCCATGGATCTAGTGAATAGCCGTAGGTGTTGTAAAATAATACTGAAAAGCCATCACTCCAATTGGCACCCGAAACTTCAATACTATCGCAAAAAAGCGCACGAATCAAGTCACTTAACGGAACACCTGAACGCACTGAAATTTTCTTCATCCTGTTCAAATAGGCTTGCGTCATTTCTTTTTTGTAGTGATCCATTACTGGACCTGCACCACCCGGTGCACCTAGGGTAACATCTCTAAAATCTTGCTGTAGCAATTGATACGACAAATAATACTCCCCTGCAGCACTTGGAACAGCATATTGAACATTCCCAGAACTATCTACAAATTCTTTGAGGGTTATAATTTCCTCAACCGAATTACATTGGGTTGGTACAAGTGAAATACTCGCAAGACTATATTTAGTACGAGAACTGTTGTGACGTTCGACGCGATTTTCCTTGAATTTTCTTTGGTAACGAGCAATTAAATCAGCTTCATTTATATTGATGAACTCACCACTCTTGATCGGAATTACATCCGTTACCATACGTTGACAGGTTTCATCTTGGGCTAGAAATTCCCCACCAAAAGGCCACCCTGTTCCCGCAATCATATCAGCAATCATGCCCAAATCTTGTGTTTTCTCACATGCGTGAACCACCATGTCTATCCACGCATCACTCATCCAAACGAGGGATTGGTCTGAGGTCTCAGGGGCAACGGGCATGGCAATTGGGTTGATTTCAACACCGCCAAATCCAACACTTTTCAATGACGCCAATTGCTTATCTAGTACCTCTTTTTTTATTCTATTTCCGTTCCACCACCAACGTACAAAAGGGCGTGCCTCCGCTGGGGGATCTTGAAATCCGACGAATAAATCCTGAGCGTAGCGTTGCTGGGTTTGTGTAGATGCGCCAATAAAGTCGCAAATTGTACATAAAACTAGTACAACTGCTACAATTGTTTTCCACACACTGCCCCCACACAATTTCATAAAAAGCTATTAAAAATCGCCTACAAAACAGCTATAGCTGCAAAGGCATTCCACTGGTTCGTTTTTTTTGTTCTACAAAGTAGGGCTGAAACTTGTACATAGATTCTGCATCCCACGTTACATTTGTTTTTGGCAATAGTGCTTTTAAATCTTCTATTTTCTCCTTGTATTCCAACTTATTTGCCACATTATACCACTCATTTGGGTCTTTACTGTGATCATACAATTCTGCTGTACCATCCTCGTATTGGATATATCTAAAATTGGTAGTTCTAACCGAATGATTATGCATTCCATATGTGGTAATTGCGTAGGAATCTGTTCCCTCGCTATCGTCATGCATCATACCTACCAAACTCTTCCCTTCATTTCTGTCATAAGCAGGAAGACCGCTAAGTTCCAAAAGTGTGGGATAAATGGATAGCATTTCCACTGGAGCATCTATTTTCTTCCCTTTTGGCAGATTGGGTCCGGCAAACATAAGCGGTGCTTTTGTAGCTGTTTCCCAAAGCCCATGCTTGGCAAAGGTTTCTTTTTCACCTAAACGGTACCCGTGATCTGACCACAACACGATAACGGTATTGTTAGCATACTTACTCTCTTCTAAGGCATCCAGAACACGCCCAAGCTCGTGGTCTACATAACTTATACACGCCAAATAGGCTTGTACGATTTCTTTCCAATGCCCTGTTTCTTTAGCCCAAGTCGTGGTGGGCATCATGGGTAAATCGTTGATTTGTAGCCCTACTGAGGGAATATCATTTAAGTCATCTGCCTTGTAAGGCGGGGTGTCCACTTTATCAAACGGGTATAAATCAAACCACTTTTGGGGTACATATAAGGGAACATGCACCCGCAAAAAGCCAAGCCCTAAAAAGAAGGGGGCATCGTAATCACGCTGTAAACGTTCTATTGCCCAATTTGCCGACTTATAATCGGGCATTAGGGAGTCGTTTTCTGGGAAAGCGCCCCAATCTGTGCTTGTTCTTCCGTGCACACCTTTGATGCCTTTACCAAATCCATCCCACACAAAACGTTCTTTGGGGTAGGGTCCAAAGCCCTTCACACGTCCTCCAGATTCGTCAAATACACTGTCTGGAGCATGCACATGAAACAATTTGCCAATACCCATGGTATGATAACCGTTGTGTTTAAACTGCTCAGGTAAAAACACGATATCTTTAGTTGTCGGATTTTCAGGTCGACGTATTTTGTTATCTGGCACCATACCATAAATCCCCGTGTTAGATGGACGCAACCCCGTCATAACAGATGCTCTGGATGGTCCACATAAGGGGGCTTGTACATGGGCATTGGTAAATGTTACGCCCATTTGTGCCAACCGATCGAAATTTGGGGTTTTTACATTTGAAAAATTGTCGATAGGCCCAATCATATTGTTTAAATCATCAACGGCAATAAACAAAACATTGGGTTTTATTGCTGCTTCTGAGGCGGCATTTTTAGCTCCCGTTTGCAAATTACATGAGGCTAAAAAAACAACAGAAGTAAGCAGAAATAATGACGAAAAAGATTTCATTTGCTTTAAGAGTTTTAGTCCACTCTAAATATTGCTATTTTCTCTTTAAGCTGCGCAACTATTTTAGGATTTGCTTCAGCAATATTATTTTTTTCGAATGGGTCTTCTTCAATATTGAAAAGCTGTACTGCCTCATCCTGTTTTCTTTCAGCATCTGGTACAATTAATTTATAGGGAGAAGCAATAGCAATGTTGTAATACAAGCTATTTTCAATGGTTTCAAAATCATGTGCGTAGATTTCACCAAAAATAACATCACGCTTCTTTACTTTCTCTTCGTCTAAAATGTTAATGCCAGGTAAGTTTTCTGGCTTTTCGATTCCTAAAACATCCAAAATCGTGGGAAGCATATCCACACTACTTACTACAGATTCAGTATCCATTTTAGGAGTGATTTTCCCTTTCCACTTATACATGATTGGCGTACGCATACCCAAATCGTAGGGAGCGCGTTTCGAGTTTTCCATATAGGTACCTTTGTCAGGATTTTGAACCCATCCGTTGTCACAAACGTATACGAATAAGGTGTTTTCGGTCAAGCCTTTATCCTCCACCATATCCATTAATTCGCCACAAGTTTGGTCAAACCACTCACACATCGCCCAGTATTTTGCCACATATTCTGAGGACGTTTTCTTCATATACTTATCTAATAATTCTTGTGGTGGCGTGTGTGGGGTATGTGGTAAAAAAGGTGCATACCACAAAAAGAATGGTTTCTTTTGCTCCACAGCTAGATCCACAAAACTGTTGATGGTATCCAATCCTTTTCTTCCGATTTCCAATCCATAATCGCCATGGCGTCCTCCTCGGTTTGGATCTCCATGAGTCATCCCATAATCAAAACCGCCTACTTTATAATTCCCATGCCACCATTTTCCGGTTTGAAAGGACAAATAACCTTTTTGCTTTAACAAATCTGGAAGTGTAGTGAGCTTCTCAAAATGCGAAATCATCGGTTTGTATTTTTCAGCCCTGTTCTTCTTCGCCTCATCTCTATTTTTAGCTCGGTCATAAACCACATCATTCCCTAAAATAGCGTGGTTTTTCGGGTATAAACCGGTAATCATACTAGCCAAAGAGGGTGAACACAAGGATGTAGGTACATAACCTCGAGCAAAAGTCAAACTCTCTGAAGCAAGCTGATCAATGCGTGGAGTTTCAATGTTTTCATTCCCCATAAAACCATAATCTGTCCAAGATTGATCGTCCGAAATAATGAACACAATATTGGGAGTTTCCTTTTGTTCTGTTGTGTTTTTCCTTTGATTGGTGCATGAGCTAACCAACAGTGTGAGCAGCATTAGGATTAGGATGTTATTTTTCATGATTGTTTAAAATTAAAATTTTGTTTCAGTATTGAATAGACTTGTAAAAAGTCTGTAGTGTATAAAATGCTTTTTTCTTGTTTCCTGTTTCGGATAGTAACCCCTTTCTGTTCCATCCGTCTTGGTAGGGTATTAAGTTACGACGCGGCGATCTAAAATCTACTAGTGTCCAAGGGGTAATACCGCTAATGCCAGGGATTTTTGCAAGTGTCGGTAGCGTTTCTTGGTAGAGTAATTCTTGAAACTCCTCACTCCAACGCGTCATCTTATCAGCATGAAAACCTTGTAGTGCGCCCGCACCAAACTCCGAAATAATAACAGGCTTATCAATATCAATTTCCCAACGAATATTTTTGATGTTGTCAATTATCCCGCCATACCAACCATAGTACTGGTTAAAGCTCAAAACATCTACAACTTGTGCAAAAGCATCCTCAACAACCATGATGTTCTTGTTTTCTTTTTTTCCATGATCCTCCAATGCGGCACTTATCAGTCGGGTGTTATCAAGTTTTCTAGAAATGTTGGCTAGTTTTGTCAGAAAAGCAAGTCGTTCATCTGAAGTGGGTGTTTCATTAGCCATAGACCAGATAATCACGGAAGCCCGATTCTTATCACGCTGTATGAGTTCTGTTAGTTGGGTTTCTGCTTTTTTATAGGTCGAATTATTTGTCCATTGTATGGTCCAGTATACGGGGATTTCTTCCCAAACAAGGATTCCCATTTCATCGGCAAGGCGAACCATATTTTCATTGTGCGGATAATGCGCCAATCGAACAAAATTACAGCCAAGCTCTTTTGCCCAGCCCAACAATACTTTGGCGTCCTCCATAGACCAAGCCCGACCACCACGCATCACATTTTCCTCGTGAATGGAAATACCTTTTAAGAATACCTTTTCCCCATTCAATAAAATATCAACCCCTTTTGTCTCAATGGTTCTAAAGCCAATTTTATCTGACACCTTATCCTCTGCAATGGACACATTAACTTCGTATAATTTTGGGTCTTTATCGCTCCAATATTTCACGCGTTTTAGTGGAAACTTCAATGAAGCATAGCCATCGGCGTTTGTAGTGAATACTTTATGGATATTGAGTTCTGGAATGGTAACGACAACAGGCTTTGAGCCTTTGTTTACACCATTTAATTGAACGTAACCCGAAACTTCCTTGGCGTTATTTTTAGTGAGCTGGATTTTATAATCCTCAATAAACGTTTGACTCAGCTCGTAGAGGATTACATCTCGGGTAATGCCGCCATAATTCCACCAATCTGTACTCAAAGTGGGGACTTCATCAGCGGCACGTTTGTTGTCTACTTTAACGATGATAAAATTATCTTTCGCTTTTAAAAGTTGGGTCATTTCAAAATTAAAGGGGGTAAATCCGCCAAAATGCGTCCCTAATTTTTTACCATTGAGGTATACGTCGGCTCTGTAATTGACAGCTCCAAAATGAATATAGTACCGTTTTGAGTTATCGTAGTTTTCTACATCAAACGACTTTTTATACCAAACCGTACCCTCGTAGTAAAACAAGTTTTCTTTTTGTGAATTCCAATCGCCGGGAACTACCATTGTGGGGGCTGCATCAAAATCATACTCTACCCTGTCGGTTTTATTCTTTGGTTTTTTATTTAAAAAATATGCACTCGAACCCGGATTTTCGGTGCCATCATGTGGCTCCATTCTATAATTATAATACCCCGTTTCATAGACATCTACAAGGTAATGCCACCTACCGTTTAACGTCATACCATCGCGCAAATAACTGTTTTGAAGCAAGTCTTGAGCTAGTAAAGGTGTTGCTAACAGTATACTTAGTGCAATTGTTATGAATTTGGGTTGAGTCGTATTCATATTATTATCTACTTTTTATTTCTTTTACTGCTAATACCTGAGCGTCAGTGCTATTACGTCCAATTGGACCGTTGTCTCCTAAAAGATACATTTTTCTGTAATCCGTATCTGACTTTCGCTCAGCCACAATGAGGCGGGCGTTGGGATGGGCGTTTTCTATACGAGATGAAATGGCAAAATGAGCAGCTGCTCTACTGAGGTAAACTTTAGATCTTTTGAATGTCTTTCCACCATCTACACTATCCCACCGGCACACTTCACCCTCTTTATCTTCAGTTTCTTCAGCAATATAAAAGCGAATGTTCTCAGGAGATAATACTTCGATATCCCCGTTACCAATTGGCAATCCGGAAGTTGCTGCGTGCAGCCATTGCGTTCCATTCCATTTGTAATACTGCATCTGCTTTTTAGCACTTCGCCTCGACCCCTTTATCTCTTCACCTACAGTCATTCCAATATGCGGATTTCCCACTGAATCTATGTCCACAACGCCCTGAAACGTCCAATTTCCTTCTGTAGTGGCTACCAAGGTATTCGCTTCTGCCATTGTTCGTGTAAGCGGGATCTTGAGTGACTCGCCTTTCACATTTTTCCAACTCCCCGTTTTCGTATTAAAAACCATATAGTAGATGTTATAACGCTTGGGAATGTGTCCTGCCTCTGTACCCAATGGATTTGAATCTGAACATATATGGTAATCATATACCACCAAGAGCTCATCTCCATTTCCTTTACGAATCCAGGGGTACCATGAATCCACAGCAGGCATATCTGTCCTGCGTTGATGCTTCAAAAAAGATACTGGCTGGCCAAACGTGCGCCCATTGTCTGTAGATTTTTGATACACCCAATCGCTTCTGTGCGCACCATGGCGGTAAAAAAGAAATAGGTCTCCATTATCCATTTTCACAAACTGGTTATAAGTGCCAAAAGGCGGGATATTGTCTAGGGTTTCCCAACTTGAAATATCTAAGGGATTTTTAGAAACCACATGCATATTTCTCCCATAATGGTGGTTTCCAAGGGGATTATCACCGTGTTTTGCCATGCCCCCATGTCCGCCAAATGTGATGTGTATATAGTCGGCATCATCAATTAAAATAGAGGGTTTTCCGTGGTTATCTATGTGCTTCCGACGATTGGCTTCTTTTCCCATTTCACTAGTTCCGGCTTTGAAAGGTCCTTTCCATTCTCCAGTTTCGTGATGGTAAGAAGCCACATAAGGATCCTCTAAAGGCCCCTGATAGCACACATAAGTAACCCCCTTGTGATAGATTCCTGCCGGATGTTGCACAACAGCAACGGCATTTCCAAATCCATTATCGGCAAAATAATCTACCGTTTCCTTTTCGGTAACCTTAGATGAGGTTGCAGTGGTCTTGCAGCCTAGTAACAACACACAAACAACACTTACCCAAATTAAGATTTTCATTCGCACTTATTTACTTTTTAGTCTACAAAAAGTTCATCGATAAATGCACCACTTTGACCATCTGTTTCAAGTCTGATATTGTTTGCTCCAGAACGAATTCGTATGATTGTTGGCACAAATTTCCACTCCTTTTCCCAACCGCCAGTTGGCTTAAACTCAAGTGTACGTATATACTCATCATTAACAAACAATTTCATTGGATGCAGTTGTCCCGCGTTATTGTGCATATACCTAAATCGAATACTGTAATCGCCTTCTTCTCCATCGTTTTCTTGGTAGAATGTAATCGCGCCTTCTTTTCCATCAAAACGCACGAATCCGGTTCCCTTGTAACGATGTGCGTCTTTACTGACAGTAGCAGCACCTTCTAAAACAGCATCTTCAGCAGCAATATTTATTCCACGTCCAATCCACATATCTTCTGAGTGCTCATCTCCCCAGAACAAGCCTTCATCTTTGCCAAAGGTTTCGTCCATTGTCAATACTGTTTTTCCATTGAGCTGCACTACGGCTTTTACCGTTGTGCCATCTACTATGGTAAAACTTCCTTGATAAGGCATTCCAAACTCCTCCGGATTTTTGCCGTTGGTTGTATACAACACCTTGGGTGTAGCTAGAGTTGTATCGCCAAAAAGGGGCACATACTTAACGTCAATAGTAATGGCATTGGAAACATACAATGCTTTGTCTCCAAGGATTGATGCGGTAACTAAAGCAGCATTCGTGGCGTTTGGCAATTCTCGTAAAAACAGTCGTGTTTTGCCAAAAAACATACTTCTATAATCTGCTTTTGTTCTACTTGTTGGATCGATTGGATTTCCATTTTCCATAGATATTTTCTTGACATCACCATGCAAATGGTAATACACCCTGTTTTCAGCATACGGAGATAGATTTCCGTTTTCGTCTAAGCCCTCAGAAGACACCACATAGCTTGAAGCAAAGCCATCTTCTGCGTCTAGTTTCTCTACGGTAGTTTTTAAAGACGTTGGCTCTTTACTGGTGTTAAATGCTGTGCGTTTCACTTCTTTACCGTCGATGTAAGCAACGGCTTCCAGTCGCCCTTCTTGATAGGGTACCATCCACTCACATTGCATCTCATTCCAAACCGTTCCCGGGGTATCTTTACCAAGCGACTTGCCATTGAGAAACAACTCTACCTCATCAGCATTTGAATACACCCAAACCGGAACTACTGTTCCTTTGGGCATACGAGGATGTGTCCAATGCGGCAACATGTGTATCATGGGCTCTTTTGTCCATTGGCTTTTGTAGAAATAATACAAGTCTTTTTTGAAGCCTGCTACGTCGAGAGCACCCCCCATAAACAGGTTAAACGGAAGTCCTCCATGAACCAATCCGGCTTCGCCATAATAATCAAATCCTGTCCATCTGAAGTGACCGCTATGCCAAGGCGTATCGCGCATTACTTCCCAATACTTTCTTGCAGAAACTCGAACTGTAGCATTATCGTAAGACGAATTGAAGCGTTGTTTTCTATTCCTCCAATTTTTGGGATTGATACCTTCGTAAAAGAAAATTTCCTTCTCTGTTAAATTTGGAAGCTCATACGTCCCTGGAAGCTCGTTGTCACGCCACCATGTTTGTGTGCGGTAATAGCCCCGAGTTTGCCATGTATGCGGTGCTTCGGTTGAAATAAAAGGTTTTTCTAAGGTCTTATTTTCAATAAAAGACTTTGTTTCTGATCCTCCATTAACCCCTTGAATGTCCATATCCTCAGGATTTCCAGCACCAGAAGTAAACAATCGTGTAGGGTCTAGGTTTTTTCCAAACTTTACAAGTTCAGGAGCAATGTCGCTGTGGGTTTCATTACCAAGACTCCACACAAAGATACTCGGGTGGTTTCTATCACGTGTGATCCATTCTGTTACATCACGCTGCCACCATGCGTCAAAGGCTTGTTTACCATAATCTTCAAGAGCTTTCTTATGCCAACCGTCAAAAATTTCATCCATTACCAGTAGCCCAATTTCATCGCAGATATCATAAAACATGGGCGGTGTGGGATTGTGCGAGGGTCGTATGGCGTTAATTCCCATGCCTTTTAATAGCTGAAGTTTCCAGCGCAACATGGGTTTTGTCCAAGCACCACCAACAGGTCCGCCTTCCCAGTGTTCGCATACTCCTTTTAATTTCACATTTTCACCGTTCAACCAAAATCCGGTTTGGGTATCCCAAGCAACTATTTTAAATCCGAAAGTGGTAACCACCTCGTCTATAACTTTCTTACCTTCAAGAATTTGGGTAACGGCTTTGTATAATGTTGGCGTTTCAGGACTCCATAATTTTGGACTGTCCACAGCCAACAAAACCGTTTCTTTGGAAGCACCAATTTTTTTACGTGTCGATGTTAGCAATTCACCAGATGCACTATAGAGTTGAACGGCATATTTTAACTTGTTTAGGTCTCCCTGAAATTCGGTCTCTACCTTTACAAGAGCCTTATTGACTTCAATGTTAGGCGTGGTAATAAAAACTCCATTGGGTTTGATGTGCGTGTTATCTACTTCAATCAATTTGACAGAAGCATAAATACCACACGGGTGATACCATCTTGCCGAAGGTTCTAGGGTGTTATCTACGCGCACGGCAATGGTGTTGCTTCCTTCTTTGAGAAAGGAAGTAACGTCATACCTAAAACTAATATAGCCATACGGTCTTTTTCCAATATACTTTCCATTTACCCAAACTTCGCTGTTCATATACACTCCATCAAAATTGAGATAGATTGTTTTGGAAAGACGTTCTTTTTCGAGATTAAAATATTTTCGATACCAGCCGATGCCCCCATCGTGGTACCCCCCACCTTGACCTTGGTCGCCGCCATTGCGCACACCCTTTTCAAAAGACCAATCGTGAGGTAAATTTAGCCGCGTCCATTGATCCTCATCTTGTACAGTCGCATTTGAAAACGAAGGCGTATCCTTATCTAAAATAAATAACCAATCATCATTAATAACCGTTTCTTCTCTTTGTGCAATACCGAGAAAAAAGAGACTCGAAAAGAATAGCATTAGGTATGTTTTGTAGTTGTTTTTACACATGGTTTGATTGTTGTTAAAATTTATATGAATCACTTCTTAATACGTATTTACTGATTAATTTTTTTGACACCTTCTTTGGTAGCGTAAATTTCTTTAATGGTTCCATCTTCGTTATAGTACAAATACTCTATACAGGTGTTTCTTCTGAATTTTGTTCCACCATTCCAGTCTTGTACATGATAGAAAAAATAATCTTGCCCCTTGTAATTTACTATAGAATGGTGGTCTTGACGTTGTTTTGGATTGAGGCCACCTTTGTACTCAAACGGTCCGTATGGGCTATCACCCATAGCATAAAAACCACCTAATCCGGCATTGTATGAAAAGTAATATTTCCCATTGAATTTATGCATATAACTGGCTTCAAAAAAGTTTTTATAACCATAGTCAATAGTCCTGGGTTCTTCCGCAAGCTCTAGTAAATTGTCTTTTAACAAGGCTACTTTAGGGGTTCTAACGCCCCAATACAGGTAAGTTTTTCCATCGGTATCAGTAAACACACATGGGTCAAGCCATGCGCCTTCCACACCCTCAATCCAACCCATATCCGTAAAAGGACCCTGAGGAACATCACTTACAGCAACCCCACATCGCATATCTTCCTTTGAACCTTTTACAGAGTGGGGATATATGAGGTAGTATTTATTATTCTTAAATATGGCAGTAGGTGCCCACATCCAGCCTTTTGCGCCCCAGGGGATATCTTTTGAGTGCAATACCTCGCCGTGATCTGTCCAGTTTTTCATATCCGTAGAAGAAAAAGCGCGATACCCATCCATAGTGTCATAGTTAACAGCATCTTCCATGTCGTGAGATGTATACATCCAAACTTTACCATCTTCCCATATATGTGCCGATGGATCTGCAGTTCTAACATGACGAATCACAGGGTTGTTTTGGGTTGTCTCTGCGGCTACCTCTTGGGTTTTTGTATCATCATTTTTTGACTGACGTTCTGTAAAGGTACATCCGACAAAGAGCGCAAGCCATAAGAAATATGTTCCCAAAAGTTTCATACACCTATTGTTTGGATGTAAAGGTGTATGTTCCCGACTCAACCAACAGTGTAGTACTGTTTCTATCTGCATGCACTTTTTCTATCACTCCCCTATCATTGTAAGATTCCAGATTCCCTGGAATAACAATTGTGGCAGTCGTATTTGGTGGCACGGTAGCCGATAACGTAAACTCGCCTGCCTTGATTTCCCAAGAAGAAGCTACTTTTCCATATGGGGTATTCAACGTAGCAGATGCTGCCCGTAAAGGCTGTAAGGGTTGTGGTGCAATACGAATGGTTTTATACCCAGCACTCTGTGGAGCGATACCTGCTAAGCGTTCATACAGCCATTGTCCAATAGCCCCATAGGCGTAATGGTTCAAACTATTCATGCGTTGCGGATTAAAACCCTCCGCCTTACTGTAGCTGTTCCAACGCTCCCACATCGTAGAAGCCCCTTGATTAATGGAATAAAACCACGAGGGATACGTTTCTTTGAAAAGAATATCTCGCATTAGAGTGGTTTCTCCTATTTGATCAAGGACAATGGGAAGTAATGGTGTCCCCAAGAAGCCTGTGCGTAAATGATTGTCTGCCGCTTTTATTTTTTCGAGCAAATGAGGAATCGCCTTTTCTTTCATTTGAGGGCTCAGCAAATCAAATCCTAGTGCCATCAAATATCCCGTTTGTGTGGGAAGTGAGTTTATAATTTCACCTTTTTTATTAAAAAAATGTGCCTCAAAAGCGGTTGAAACGGTTTTAGCAATTGACTCATAGGCAACGGCATCTTGATCATTCCCAATAATTTTAGCCGCTTTTGCAGTGAGTTTTGCCACATAGGCATAATAGGCCGTTCCAATCATGGATTTGGAAGTATCTCCTTTTTTATTTTCCTTTTCAATGGGATTCGGTTGTAACCAATCCCCAAAAGTGTTCATAGACGAAATGTGATTTTTGGAAGCACTTTCATGAAATGAAACCCATTGTTTCATCATATCAAAATTCTCGACTAAAACTTGCTTGTCACCGGTTCGAAAATATATCTCCCATGGAATTACAACGGCAGCATCCCCCCAGCCAGAACTCGCCACATTATTTTTTAACACATCGGGCACAACAAACGGAATACCGCCATTGTCAAACTGTTCTTCACGCAAACTTTGTAACCAGCTTGACCAAAACGAATGCACGTCGGCATTAAAAATGGAAGTAGGCGCAAACACCTGAGCATCGCCCGTCCAACCCAATCGCTCGTCGCGTTGAGGGCAATCGGTAGGGATATCAAAAAAGTTTCCGCGTAATCCCCAAATAATATTGCTTTGAAGTTGATTTAATTTTTGGTGTGATGACGTAAATGTGCCTTGCTCCTCAAAATCAGAATATTGCACCAAACCTGTTACCCAATCTGTAGCGGGTTCATAAGAAGCATCATAACCGCTTAACTCTACAAACTGAAACCCATGAAAGGTAAAGGTAGGCGACCAAGATATTATGCCATCCTTCGCAGCAATGTAATAATCTGTTGATTTAGCAGATCGGTAGTTCTGTGTGTAAAAAGTCCCATCGGGCTGCAACATTTCTGAAAACCGAATTTTGAGTGTATCCCCTTTTTTCATGGGAACTTTCACTAAGGGAACACCCACCATATTTTGCTTTAAATCAAAAATCACAGCGTTATCTCTTTTCAAAATGCTTTTTGCGCTAAGCTTGTGTTTGGTTTTAACGGAATGATGCCGTTTTGGTTGAAGTTTTACGTCCTCTTGTACAGAACTTGTAATTACCTTTCTCCAATTTTCATCATCAAAATCAGCGGTTGTCCAATTGGGCATCTCATAATTGGCATCATAGGTTTCTCCATCATAAATTTCGGAAAACCGAATGGGTCCATCTGTAGTAGCCATCCAAGAAGCATCAGAAACAATTTGTTGTTTTGAACCATCTGACAGTTCAATTTCAAGTTGCGCCAATAATTTTGGGGAATCAGCCTCCCCAAAACGTGTTTTACTCCACCCCAGCCTTCCAGCATACCAACCCGATGCCAAGGTGGCAGCCAAAATATTTTTTCCAGATGCCAAATAATCGGTAACATCATAGGTTAGGGTTTCAATACGCTTTTGATAGGGTGTCCATCCTGGAGACATCACATCATCACTGATATTTTCCCCATTAAGATACACATCAAAAACACCTTTTGCGGTTACATGCAACTTTGCAGAAACAACTTTAGCATTTAGCTCAAATCCTTTTCGCAGGTATTGTGGGGTATGTATAATAACATCCCGCGTGCCCTTAATACTATCTTTTGCAGTATCAAGCCCAATCCAGCTTCCTTTCCAGTCCGAATTTTTCAAAAGTCCCATTTCTATGGTATTGACCTCACTCCAAGGGGAAACTTCTCCATTTTGATTCCAGTACCTAACCTGCCAAAACACACGTTGCCCTGACGAAAATGGTGTTCCTTGATAAGGAACCCATGTCGATTGATTGGAAAGCTGCTTTTCTGAGTTCCACAAATCGGCATTTTCAGGCAGTTTCTTGGCATCACTGGCCACAACAATCTGATAAGCCGTTTGGTTAACACCTATTTTATTGGCAGGCAATTGCCATGAAAATGTGGGAGATGCGTCATAAAACCCAATGGGGTTTTTAAATCCCTCGGATACTGTAGTGCTATGAGGTGCAGCACTAGTGCCATTGGAACAAGACACCATGAATGATGTTATAATACCAAAAGACAATAGGGTAAAAAATACAGGTTTAAGACTTCGCATATTGTTTAAGTTTGTTCGTGAAGCAATTTTTAAAAAATGCATCAGAAAACTATCCTGTTCTTTCTGTGAAAAAGCCACTTTAATTCGCGAATGTTTATCGCTTGTTTCTATTGGTTGAACTCCGAATAACCAATTCCGAATGTAAAACCAAAAGGGTGTTTTCTTTTGAGGGGTTTTGAATTTGCTCAAAGATTAACTCGGCAGCGGCATGCCCCATCTGAAATGCTGGTTGGTCAACACTGCTCAGCGAGGGCTCCATAAGCTCATCTACAGGCTCGTTGTTAAATCCAATAATCGCAACATCTTGTGGAATATGTAATCCCCTTTCTTTAGCAGCTACCATGGCAGCTATCGCAATTTGGTCACTAAATGCCACAATACCGTCTGGTGGGTTAGGCCCATAAAGTAACTTGCGTGCGGTACTTATATTACTCTCTTTTGTCAATCCGCAAAAGGCAACAAGCTTTTGATTTGCTGGAATATTAGCATCCTTCAGTGCTTGACGATATCCTTGCAGACGGGTATTGCTAATCTGAAGCATCTCTGGTCCACCTAAAAAAGCAACGCTTTTACATCCTGTGGAAATCAAGTGCTCAGCCGTATCATAGCCCGCTTTAAAATTATCAATAACAACTTTATCTGCAGCCACTTCATCACATTGCCTGTTAAACAAAACCAAGGGAATCCCGTTGGATTTTAATTGATGTAAATGCGAGAACTCTTTTGTGGTACCCGCCAGAGAAACTATTAACCCTGAAACACCCATTTTAACAAATTCGCTGATGATATTTTTCTCCCTTTCATAAGATTCATCAGACTGACAAATCACAATGTGCATATTGTTCGCTTCGGCTACCTTTTCAATTCCAGAAATAGCCATGGCATACAAGTGGTATGAAAGTTTAGGTACAATGACTCCAATTAAAGGCATTTTTGCGGTAACCGCTGCAGCAGGAAATTTAGTTTCAAAGTACCCTAAATCTTTAGCAACAGTAAGCACTTTGGCTCGAACCGAATCACTAATCCGAGAATTGTTTTGCAACGCTCGAGAAACGGTGGCTATGGAAATGTGCAACTGACTTGCAATATCTTGTAATGTTACTTTCTTTTTTGACAAACCTTGGGTTTTAAGTAAAAAACAACAATGCAAATTTTTGCATTTTTCAAAAATCTAAAAAAGACCTCTTTGCATTGTCCAATATTAAAATTTATATTTGCTAATATAAACATATAAATGAAAGTGTGCAATTTTTTGCGCATTTGTAAATTTAAATTTTTAACCTTTAACTCAATGAGTAAAACATACAAAATCGCTGTTGTACCTGGCGATGGCATCGGAAATGAAATTGTTCCACAAGGATATCGCGTTTTAGAAGCTGTAGCTGAAAAATATAATTTTAACATCACTTCCGAAACCTTTGACTGGGGTGCAAAATACTACCTTAAAGAAGGTAAATTCTTACCGGACAACGGCCTTGAAACCCTCAAAAATTTTGATGCCATTTATTTTGGCTCTGTTGGGCTTCCCGAAGTTGACGACACCCTACCGGCTAAAGATTACACTTTCAAGGTACGCACAAACTTCAATCAATATGTAAACTACAGACCTGTGCGAACCTATCCGGGTGTTGCGCGCCCGTTGCGTAGCGAAAAACATATTGATTTTGTAATTGTACGTGAGAATGTTGAAGGGGAATTTGTACAGATGGGCGGACAATACCTTCCCGAGTCGGCTGAAGGAATGGGAATTGACACAAGTGTATTTACCCGAAAAGGTATTGAACGCGTAGCACATTATGCTTTTAAGCTCGCTCGCAAAAGACGCAACAAAGTAACTCACATCACCAAATCAAATACGCTGATTAACAGCTTATCTTACTGGGATCGTGTGATCAAGGAGGTAGCTGCAGCATACCCAGATGTGGAGCACAATCAAATGTATATTGATAACTGTACTGCGAGTTTTGTCTTAAAACCTGAACAGTTTGATGTGGTGTTAACCACCAACCTTTTTGGAGATATTTTGAGCGATTTGGGAGGCGCCATCATGGGCAGCCTCGGCCTTGGAGGAAGCGGTAACATCAATCCGGAAAAAGAGTTTCCTTCAATGTTTGAACCCATACACGGTTCAGCACCCGATATTGCTGGGCGAAATAGTGCCAATCCTTATGGGCAAATTTGGTCAGCAGCCATTATGCTAGAGCACTTAGGCGAAGAAGCTGCAGCCAAAAATATTATGGAAGCCGTAGATAAAAGCACAAAAGAAGGGGTATTAACCGTAGATTTGGGCGGAAACGCAGGAACAAAAGATGTTGCTGACGCTGTAATTCGAAATCTATAGTACGCCATGAAACGCGTTATTGATTTAACATTAACGTATACCCATAGTTTTACTGGATTTTCAAGGGAATCTAGTAAAACTATGGAAAATGATGGGTGGAACGCCAGCACATTGACGTTCTACTCGCATTGCGGTACTCACATGGATGCTCCCATCCATTTCAACGCAAGCGAAAAAACCATTGACCAAATCCCTGTGGAAAATTTTATTGGAAAAGCATGGGTTGTCGATATACGGCATTTGGGCGCAAAAGCACTGATTACCACAGCGCACATTCCAAATGAAATTAAGAAGAAGTTTAGCCCAGGCGACAGCTTACTTTTTTGGTCAGGATGGTCTGCTCATGTAAACACACCCAAATACAGAGACAAGTTACCCAGAATAGACGAGTCGTTGGCACACTGGTGTGTTGCCAAAAAAGTTAAAATGATTGGCGTGGAACCTCCCTCTGTTGCCGATGTAAACAACCTAGACGAGGTTACCAAAATTCATAAAATACTACTCAACGACGTTATTATCATTGAGGGGCTTACAAATCTTGAACAATTGCAATCGAATTGCGTTGAACTTATTGCGCTACCACTAAAAATTGGAGATGGAGACGGCGCTCCTGCACGTGTTATTGCCATTGAAAACTAAACATGCGAATTCCTTTAGCAGACATTTCGAATCAACTTCCTGAAGCGGATACGTTTGATTTTAGAAGTGAAAACAACAGCTTATTTGCTGCACCTGAAAGAACGTGTATTGTTATTGACGACGATCCCACAGGGAACCAAACGGTGTATGACATTCCTTTGTTAACAGCATGGAGTGAAGCAACCATACATCGTGAATTTACAAACAAGACTCCCATATTTTTTATTTTAACAAACTCGAGGAGTTTGTCTGAACAGGAATCGACAGAAATATTTGAAGAAGTCTCTGAAAATATCCTTAGAGCAGCCCAAAAAACTGGACGGAAATTCACCATTATTAGTAGAAGTGACTCCACGCTTAGAGGGCATTTTTCGGAACTTGAAGCCATCAAAAAACCACATGAACACCACAACGGGATAACTGTTTTTGCGCCTGTTATGTTTGAGGGCGGCAGGGTTACTGTAAACGACACCCACTACATTTGTGAAAATGACGAATTGATTCCCGTAACAGATACGCCATTTTCAAAGGATCACACCTTTGCATATACCCATGCAAATTTGAAAGGCTACATCAATGAAAAAACAAAAGGGAAGATTGCCGAAAAAGACATCACATCGTTGTCTGTCGAAGCCATTCGTGCCTTATCCGTTGAGGAGTTATGCCAACACATCCTAACAATTCCCAACAGCAAATTTCTTGTACTTAACGCATTAAATTACAACGATTTAGATAAAGCAACACACGCCTTATTACTCGCAGAAAAAAAAGGGAAAAAGATTTTTTATCGCACCTCTAGCTCCTTTATACCCGCATATATTGGACAACAACCCAAACCATTACTAACACCCCAATCGGGTAACAGTAAAAAAGGAGGGCTAACCATAGTAGGGTCTTATGTGGCAAAATCTTCGTCACAGCTGCAATATGTTTTGGAAAACAACCCAGAAATTGAGGCTATTTGTATAGATGTCGCAGCATTACTAAACAGTAATATCAATAATTATTTAAAAGCTACAGTAAGTCAAATTGACCATGCCATTGACAACGGAAGGGATGTTGTCGTTTACACCAGTAGAGCGGTTATCACGGGAGAGAACACAGACGCTACCATACGGATTGCATCAACTGTTTCGCAAGCTTTAGTATCACTTGTCAATGGACTCAACACATGCCCAAAATATGTGTTAGCCAAAGGAGGAATCACCTCACATGATTTAGCCATAAAAGGGCTGCACATGAAACGGTCTGAGGTTATAGGACAACTACTTCCCGGAATACCGGTTTGGAAAATGGGTACAGAAACCCGTTTTCCTGACTTGTTGTATATTGTATTCCCTGGGAATGTTGGCGACCAAAAAACACTTTCAACATTAATACAAAAATTATCAAACTAACATTATGAGCACACGTATTCCAACCAAAAGATATGGTTTTTTTGTCGGGTCTTTTTTAATTACCCTATTACTGTACATAGACAGGGTATGTATTTCTTCTGCCAAAGATGCGATTACAGATGATTTGGCCTTGACAGACATACAAATGGGTTGGGTACTGAGTGCATTTGCATTAGGCTATGCCTTGTTTCAAGTGCCGGGGGGCGCATTAGGAGACAAATACGGCGTGCGGAAAGTAATGACCTCCATCATGGTTTTGTGGTCTGTTTTTACAGCCATGACAGGAGCCGCATGGAATTATGTTTCTATGCTTACAGCAAGATTTATTTTTGGTGCCGGCGAAGCGGGCGCATTCCCAAACATAGCACGTGCCGCTTTTTCTTGGGTACCCTTACAAGAGCGAGGCACTTTCCAGGGCATCAATTTTTCGGGTTCTAGGCTAGGTGCTGCTTTTGCCCTCCCATTGGTCGCCTATCTGATTGACGTTTGGGGATGGCGTACTATCTTTTACTTCTTTGGCGCAGTAGGCATTTTGGGAGCTGTTCTTTTTTATACACTCTTTAGAAACGCCCCTGAAGAACACAAAGGGGTATCCGCAATCGAGAGGGATTATATCATAAAAAACCGACAAGAGAAAAAAGAGAATACGCATACATTAAGCTTACAACGCATTTTGGGTACCAAAAACGTTATTCTCGTTATGATTCAATATGTTGGGAGTAATTTTATTTTCTTCTTTATGCTCACATGGCTTTTCCCGTACATCAAAGCAAAATACGAACTAAACCTTGTAACCACAGGGTTTTACGCTATGATGCCGCTACTCGCGGGAGCACTTGGGAATTGGGTTTCAGGCTATACAGTTGATTATATCTATAAAAAAGACAAATGGGAAGCCTCTAGGCGCACTCCTGCCGTCATTGGATTTGCCTTGGTTGTGATCGGTATTATTTCTAGTCTATACATGGACACCGCCTTGGGCGCAGTATTGTGTTTGTCTGTTGCTATTTTTGGAGCAGACATGACACTAAGCCCATCATGGTCATTTTGTATGGATATTGGAAAAGAACACTCAGGTAAAGTATCGGGAATGATGAATATGGCAGGGAATTTAGGAGCCTTTACCACAGCACTCGCATTTCCATACCTGCAATCTTGGACTGGCTCAAACGATCCTTTCTTTTTTGTTGCCGCTTTTCTGGGCGTGGTAGCTATAGTGTGTTGGGTATTTATGGATGCAACTAAACCTATTCAAATTGAAGACTAAACTCAAAGGCGTAGCCATTGGCGCAGGGTATTTCAGTGCCTTCCAATACGAGGCTTGGAGCCGTATACCAGAAGTGGAAATAACCGCCTTGTGCAATTCCAACATGGAACGTGCCAAAGGGATTATGGAATCCTATGGTGTAAAAAAACATTACACCGATTTTAGGGAAATGATACTAAAAGAAAAACCCGATTTTATAGATATCATTACGCCCCCAGAAACCCATTTTGAGATGTGTGCGTTTGCAGCAGACCACGGGGTGCATATTATTTGTCAGAAACCACTAGCACCAACCTACAACGAAGCCCAAAAAATTGTGGATTATGTATCGAAAAAAAATGTGCAATTTGTTATTCACGAAAACTTTAGGTTTCAACCTTGGCACAGAGAAATCAAAAAAATTATAAACAATAACACCATTGGTGACTTGTTTTCACTCAACTTTAGAAGCCGCATGGGTGATGGCTGGGGAGAAGATGCATACCTGTCTAGACAACCCTACTTTAGGGATTACAAACAGCTTCTGATTTACGAAACAGGTGTTCATTTTATAGATACGTTTCGATACCATGGCGGGGAGGTTGACTATGCCTATGCCGTGTTAAAGCGGTTAAACCCTGTGATTCAAGGAGAAGATGCAGGTCTTATGATGCTTGGACTAAAAAACAATGCTACGGCCTTGTGGGATGCCAATCGCTATAACGAAAATAATTTTGACAAAAAACGATACACCTTTGGTGAGTACCTTGTAGAAGGCTCAAAAGGGACAATACGCCTTTATGCAGACGGCACGCTAACGGTACAAAAATTGGGAGAAAAGGAAAAAGAACACGCATATCAACATCAAGATGTTGGGTTTGCTGGAGATTGTTGTTATATCTTTCAACGAGATTTTATTGAAAACCTACTCCACGGAAAACCCTTTGAGACTAGCGGAGAAAACTACCTTAAAACGCTTCAAGTACAAGAAGCCGTCTATGAATCTGCAGCAAAAAACATACCCGTTTACTTATAAAAGTTAAATAGGCTACGCTCAAAAACCTTTTATTACTTCTTAATTACTTTTATAAATACTGGTGCTGGCGTGCTCAACTTCACAAAGTATACCCCCTGTGGTGCATCGTGGATGTCCAACGCTACTTTGCCGCCACGCACATCATAACTGCCCGAGCGTATCAACTGTGAGTGCACGTTATACACCGCTACTTCTAGCTTGTTGTCTGCCTGTGGAACATACAACGTAAACACGCCCGTAGTTGGGTTTGGGTAAGCGCGTACACCTTCTAGCATATCCACACGCGTAGTGAGTTCCCCCTCACATGCTTCTTTACTTGTTACCTTTAATGCATCTCCGTTAGCTACCGCAACAGTAAAGGACATGTCCTGTGTCTGGAATACCTGTTGACCGTTTTTAAATACCGTAAACGGGGCTGTGCCTGTAGCTAAAGCTACCTGGGCCGTGGTGCCCGCTATTTGTACCTGTCCGCTTAAGCTAACGCCACCCGCTATCGTTACGCTATAGCACTGCACATAGTCCTTGCCCGTTACAGATATACACAAATCATACGTACCCGGGGCTAAAT